>Ga0116229_10002981_pt1 | contig 27742 bp, 11 predicted proteins | sample S1TSphgellanicum_3_FD_87313 | JGI IMG/M metagenome (GOLD analysis project Ga0116229, IMG submission 87313) | Host-associated microbial communities from peat moss isolated from Minnesota, USA - S1T2_Fc - Sphagnum magellanicum MG | ecosystem: Host-associated > Plants > Peat moss > Unclassified...
CATCCATTATGTCTAAGTGAAGATTAGGGAGTGTGTGAGAACATTGTGAGGGAGAGAAAGAAAGAAGATCAGGAGTGTGGTTAGAATCAGGTTTTGCTAAGAACTCAACTCTGCATAGTTCGTTCAGGTGCTTGAGGTTGGTTGTAGAATCTAGCACTCTCTTTTTTGGTTACAGTTTGTTTCAAGTGGAATATTTTAAACTAGTTGTCATCTATTAATTTTGGACGGGCATGGTTCACATGTTATTCAAAAGAAATAAAACAAGTTGAATAATTGGGTTAAATATGATCATATTGCCTTCTCACACATTACATGCGGCTTTCTAACCCTTACATGTATCAACATGTTTGAAACCTTTCAAAACAATAAATAAGGAAAGAGAGATATGTAGCAATGGTTAAAAGAAAATACTTAGAACTATATAATGTTACCTTTTGGCAGATGGGTGTGCAAGGCCTTAGATTAATCACTAACCTTAAAAAAAACTTTAAGTTCAGTTTTATGGCTTGCACCATATGACCTTTTAACCTTAAAGCCATGAATGATAAGATTCAACCTTTAAGGATTTACATCTAGGAACAAATAACAATGAAGAATACAACTTAGATGATGGATTTTATCATAGTCAACAATATGTGAAGAAACTTTTACTACTATAAATATATTTGTGATAGTAAGAATAGTGCATTACACAATCATAGGAATGAACATAATGAAATATTAAAGCTTGAACATTGGTATTATGTGGATATGCCTCAAAGCTCTATGTGATAAATGGGCTTGTAATATTCAATGAACATGTAGTCAACCTAAAAGATTTGGGTTCACAATTGTGGTAAGAATTTGAAGCCTCTCTAAATTTGACCTAAGAAATGATGTCCCATAACTTGTCATATTTGCCTCATTTGCCTACAAGACACACCAAGGTAAATAGCCATTAGCGAATCGCTTTCAATCACATGTTATGACTTTCTAATGAATATCTTGGTATTTTACAAAAAAATGTCATGGACAAACCGATAGGAGAAGGAATAAAAAAACTTTTGAACAAAAGGAAAAAAAAGAAAATGGGTGAAATGAATAGTAAATCCCCTAATTAAGGTTCAAAAAATGGCTCAAGTATTAGTTGATAAACATGCAAGAATAATGTTTATGTCAACTTGATCTACAATTGGGGTCAAGGAACATGTGACCATTCTCATATTAACTTCTAGGCAAAAATGATACCTCATTCCTCAATGTGCAAACACAAGAAGGAATTATGTGTTTTACAACTACCCATAATCACTAGGTTTTCAATGAAATGGAATAAAAATTGACTAATAAACAACTTGTATAATTTTAGTAAAAAATGACTAATTGATTAAGACATTTTAATGATATATATTTTAGTTGTTTTGAATAGTCACATGTTGCATTAAATTATTTCTAATGAATTTTTTTTTGACATGAGTATTATGAGGTCCCAAATTAATATAATGTGGACTAAAATGCCACAACATCATTTTATTTTTTTTGGGTCATGCAATTAAATATTTTATTTTTTCATAACATGTTGTAAAAAAAAAAATGTTGCGAAAAATATTTAACAAAAAAAAAAACGTTTTGAAGCAAAATGTTTTGGTGCCATTTGCCACCACCATATTACTACTAGGAATGTGGGTGTAAATCACCCAACATTTCACTAACTTGGCAACAAAATTAGTTCAATTTCAATGAGTTGTTTAGCCCCCTCTTAGAGTGATCAGGGATTAATGGGTATGGAAAAGTGAATTCATTCACTAAATTCACCCATAGTGAATTTGTCAATATTTTTACCAATATTTAAAAAATATATATTTATTTTGTTAAAATACAAATCGTATATGATGAAAGTAATCAATGTTCATTCCATATACAATGAACATGTACAATCAAATCTATCTACCTACTTAAACTAGACACCTGTATAATTAAGTAGGTAGGTAAGAAAAATATCTTACCTAAATAGATAACTAGGTACGTTATTAAATTTGAGAGGCACAAATGTTTTTAATTTGTTTCAAAAAACATTTTGGGGGTTAAACCTTTTTTATTGGCTCATCCCAAGTACCATACTATTTCAATATGAAATTTCAAGACAAAGCACCTTCACTATATAATATTCAAAATGGAAATAAGATAAGAATATGGGATAAAATTTGAAGTTGCAAGTGAGTAAGTAAAATAGAAAAGTAAGTAGGTGTGTGATCAATCAAGGATTGGAAGAGATCATGTAGCCCAATTGGGGTGAAAGCACATTATGGTGACCCTTTTGGGATGTCACATTGTACTATTTTCCACATATTTGCATGTTTGAGTGTATCCCACCTCAAATTTTTGAGAAAATTTTACAATACTCTTGCATATTATGTTAAAATATAACCTAGGCAATTTTTTAAAAAAAAAACTACTTCATTTCATTTTATAAAGTGGGAGATTGGAGTATACTTGTGGAAACAAATGTAATGTACATGTGTATTAAAAAATACAAATATATATTTAAAAAATTTAAATGATTTTTAGTTTTTATGACAGTTGAAGGTATATTAAACCACGTCATTTCACATAATATGAATCATGTTTGGATACAATGTGATTAATTTGAAAAGTTTCATCTCAAAAAATGAATTTTTTCAACAAGGATGTGATAAATGTGTGGTAAATTGAAAATTTGATGAATAATCACATCCACATAGAAGATGAAAAACATAGTTAGACAGGCCATTTTTTTAATTCATTGAAATTGATTAGTTTAATGACTAATGAAGCCTTAAAGTTAGTGCAGTCAAATGAGACTATGGCCTTTTTATCTATATACTATAAATATACTCATGGACCTTTCAATATAGATAATGAAATTTATTATTATTAAATAATATTACATAGCATTAATTTTGCAAAATAACTATTGTAGGGCCCAAAAACCAAAATTGACACCCAAAATTAAATGTACCATGCTTTTGGAACAATTATACTATATGTACTATAATACTTCACCTAAAAGTGCTCCAAAGGGGGGTCACTATAGTGTGCTTTCACCTTTTGGTTGTCACTAAGTTTGTTCCTTTATTTGTGGTGTCCAAAAAAGTTGAAGCCCTCCTTTTAGTGTATTTAACGCACTAAAAATTGTTAAAAATGAATCAAATATGAGAAAATTATGACTTCCCAAAGTGGAGGGGGGAGTCGAAAAATAGAAATGGAAAACAACCAAATGGCTAAAAGATTACAACTGAAAAACTGAAAATTCCTTGGAAGTTGTTTTGTTGCCTTTGTAGTTCAAAGGTGATTTGCAAAGCTTAAGGTGATGTTCTCATATCACTTTAAATCATTCGAATTGAATAAGAAATGAGAATGTTATGAGCTATGGAAGTAGGAGGGGTCTAAAAGGAAAAAATGTGTTTGTAACTTGAAAATATTTTTTTTCCTATTATTTCTTCATTATTCCTTTGCCTTGGTAGCTCAAGGATGATTCATAAACATTAAATTAATGATCATAACTTTTCAAATTACTGAAAATGGAAAAAATATTAGGAAAATATGAATAAGTGTTCAATTATAGGGTAGTGATTGATGGTGAGTGGTTCTACTTTAAGTAAGCAAATAAAGTCAATAAGTATGTAAGTAAATAAATAAGATTAACTAACTAATTTATTAGTCACCTAACAAAAAGTTAACAAGTCACCTACTCATTCAACTTACCTATTACATTACTCCATTATCTATAATAGCTCTAGTAATAGCAATTATTATTATATAGAAATTATCATCAAATAATTAACTAGTTAATAATAATAATTCAACATTATTTCTTAAATAAAATTAATGTGACTAATTAATTATCAATTTTATAATTAATTTTATATGTGACTATTAATTATCAATTTTCAACTAGCTAATAAATACTAAATTATAAAATTAGTTAATGGTTATTAATTGTGATTAACTAATAATAAAATATTAATTATTTCGTAATTTTAAAATTTAAATTATAAAGGAACTATAATATCAAAACCATTTAACCTTAATAATATATGCTTGAAATTTACATTGATTATTGTGTAATTTAAAATATTAATATGGATTTTATTGTTATTTTTAAAATGGTATTGTTTGATTATTATTTATGTCATATATTAGACACAAAGATATGACATGTAAATCATATTTAATATACATAAATTTAATCATAATATACGTAATCATAGTGTAATATATAAATTAATCACATATTGTAAGGTTTTATTTTAAAATTGAATAATGATTTGAATAATACAAAAAAATGATGTAACTAGTGAATTACTGTAGTGAGTTCTCATATTCATTAATTGCATCTACTAAAGGTGGACTTGAATGAATCAAGTTTTACATAAAATGAAAGGGTTCAAAGGTATGGTGGCCTAATTCATATTGAAGCAAAATGGGATGATGAAATTGCGAACCTAGAGTGAACTTCTAGTCATGTACTAAGTCCAAATTCTTTTTTTTGGTCTTCATAATGAAGTGGGGACATGTTTTGGACCCATTTTTTTGTAGTGTATGTACATGTTTGTATACTACCTTTGTACATGATTATTTATAAATTATATTATCATGTACAAAGGTAGTATACAAAGGGTTTCTGAAAAACTTAAAATAACATGTTATGAATAAATAATAAATAAATAAAAATAAATAAATAAATAAATATAGAAATTGATTATGACCCACAATCTTTGTAAATGTGATGTAATTCAATTTGCATTAAAAAATATGTTTATTAAATCTTTAACAATGTTATTTTCATTATGTAAAATATATGTTCATTTTTTGAAAAATTGTAAGTTTTTATTTTTCCCAATATGATTAGGTATAAAGTTGTTCTCTTTCCACTTTTTCGATGTTGCTTATATGGCAATCATTCATAAGAACATTTTTCCATGTTTGGTTGTAGACAAGTTCTAGAATTGGAAATTTGTTGAAATCCTTCAATATTATGGCTATTTACTATTAACCTATTGTAAAAATTTGATGATATAAAATTTTGAAATTGACAACATTTTAGTTTTTTTCAAAAAAATTCCTTTGTTGATGTTGTTGCCCCCTGAAATTGGAAAAAATTGGACACAAGAAAGAACATCAATATAACCCTTTAGATCAAAACCATACTTGTTTGATAACATTAATCATACACTAATATAAATGATTAATTACACAACTTTGAAAAAAGTACCACAACATATTTTTACTACTAGTTTTTCAAATGATGTAATGATATATTTACCCTTCATTTCTTTTGTAAAAGTACAAAAAACATAATTTGGTGAAAATTAGGCATTAAATAGTTGGATTAAAGCCCTTCCCCCATTTTTGTTTTGGTGGAAAATTTTCACAACTTAGTGATTTTGGGGAGAAAATTGGGAAATAATGCAAATTCAAAGAAAAATGCAAACAAAAATGAATTTGGCAAAAAATTGAAATCACAAATTTAAAAGAGAAAGTGGGTACTATTAATGAATGAAAATTTAAAAATAATTTCAATAGCTCCAGCGTTAAACCCATAAATAATTCCAACATCAAATTTCTTTAAATTTTTAAAAACATTACAAGGTTGCCAAAAATGATGTGACATGACATTTTTAAGTTGGTTGTCACATTGACATCAATTGTGATGCATAAATTTTTCAAGTCAAATGTGACATTGATGAGGCATTCCCATAGTAGAAATAAAATTATTATTTAAAACTACGCTAGTAAGTTTAATTATTAATTATTAATAAGTTTATAATTAATTATAAGAATTCACATTTCATTAATAAATTGTCTCATGACTGGATGTAGGTTGCTAGAGTATGATCAAAGTGTAAACCTATTATGATTGAAATTTTTGATTGTTTAGAAGATGACTGGAATCCAACCAAATTGCCATTTCTCAACAATCAAGATTTTATTTTTACTTTTTGAGATTGGATTTAAGTCATTGGATAATGACCAAGGTGTGGATTGGTCCTGATTGAAAGTTTTGGCCATTCAAATAAGAACCAAAATCAATTCAATGTTTTTTGAAGGTCAAATTTCTTTTTCAATTTGTTTTTAAATTGATTTATCACTTTTAGGACTAGACTTAGGTTGCTAGACTACAATGAGGGCGTGGGGGTGAATGCATAATAAGATGGCTCACTTTTTGAGTCATGATGGCCATTTATGCGAATTGCCCTTTCTTTGTACACCTACAACAAATAATAAAACTTATCAAATTGAAATTGATTATACATTAATTACTTGATTATGAAAATACCAACTATTTTTCAATAAAAGTACACCAACTTCTCACAATGGACTTTTGAAATATAAAACTATGGATTGGTTGATAGATTGGAATGGTAGAAAATAAAAGAAGTTGATATTGAATTCCATTCCAAATTATTTATAGGGATTCAATATATGTTGCAATATCAAATAATAAACCTTTATGTGAAAGTTTTCCCTCAAAAATCATAATCAAAATTTAATTAGGGACTTTTGAATGGTCAAAATTGAACCATATTTTCATAAGTCCCTAACATAGTTATTTTTTCTTAAATGTTTTTTTCCTAGATGTGTATATATTTGGAATATGTAGGTGGACTTTTATTAATATGGAAGTTATTGCTTTTGATACATGAACTTTATTACCATTGAACCCATGGTACCAAAAAATTTCAAAAATTTAAAATTGTAAAGTGGACTTTTATGGACTTTTGTTTGTGCGAAAAATGAGCCACCTAGAATGCATACACCCGTGGATTGGTTATGATTGAAATCTTGGCTATTCAAATGGTGACCAAAATTTTTTCAACATTTTTCGACGATCAAGATTTTTTTAGTTATTTATAAAAAATTAAAATTTTAAATTGCTTTTGCAAATTGGGAGTAGATTTAAGGCTGATTTTCCCCTTCACCTAGGCAAGGTGAATCAAGTTAATTTTCTTATCTTGCTAGGCAAGCCAAGTGGGTCACACCAATTTTCTCTTTTGGCTAAACAAGCCAAGCGGTTTAGGTTAATTTTCTTGTTTGACTACGTAAGACAAGCAAGTTGGGCAAGGTTAATTTTCCCCTTTAGCCAATTGGGACTAGATTTAAGTTGTTGAATTACAATCAGCATATGGGTCAATTGTGACCAAAAGTCCTGGTTGTTCAAATGGTGATCAAAATTTAGTTAACATTTTTCAACAATCAAAATTTTTTCAATTTATTTTACTTTTAGGATTAGAGTTGTTGAGCTATGACTAGGGTGTGGATCATTTGAGACTAGAAATCTTGGCCGTTCAAATGGTGAGCAAAATCTAGTTGTCATTTTTCAACCATCAAGACTTTTATAAAAAAATAAGTTTTTTTTTGTTTACTTTGAGAACTTGATTCAAATGTTGGATCTAATGGTTTGGATTTTTACTTTTTTGTGATTATAATTGTTAGTCACCATTGGGGTAAAGTTTTTACCTTTACATGAAAAGTTATTTCTTTGATTAAAGTTGACCCTAGGTTGACTTTAAATCGATGTGATGTTAGGGTATGTTGGCATCAAAATAGACATGACTAACATGACTAGGCTAACATTGATAACCTTGAAACTAAATTTGAAATTATTATTTTGAAATTTAAAAAAGAATATTCATGATGTAATTTTTGTTTTTTTTTGTTTTGAGTATCCACCATCTTTTGAACATAAAAAGGGGCCATCAACCACAATAATTTTTTTTTAAAAGTCAAAAAAATAAAATAAAAATGGAAATTAAAAATTTTATAATAGGTTTTAGGACTTGTAGCCAAAATAAAAAATGATTTTAACAATTTTATACTTTCATGTATGGTACGTAGCTAAAACATGGCTAAATTTTTTTTGAATAAGTTTCTTGAATAACACCACTAACATCTTCAAATACAAACGTGAAACATTAAATTGTCGTGTGTTTCAATATATACTAATAAGTGCAATATCCAACATTTGAGTAATGATTTCAATTGGTTCAAAGTGGATGATTAAACTCATGTATAATTGTTGGTAGTTCAAGAAATGTGAAAATACTCACTAAACCATTCAAGTATAATTGTAAAACATCAATTTACATATGTTTAAGTATATTTTAATAAATCCAAGATACAACTTGTGAATAAAGTTTTAACATATTAAAAGTGAATGGTTCAACTCATGTACACATGTTGAACATTGAAAAGATGTGAAAAATCATTAGTTCATTCCAATATAAATGTGAGGTTTTAAATCATTACATGTGTTTTAATAAATTATGGTAAATGTAAAGTACAACTGATGAACAATGGTTTTAATGTGTTAAAAGTGTTTGGTTTAACTCATGTACACATGTTGAACATTGAAAAGATGTGAAAAATCATTAGTTCATTCCAATATAAATGTGGGGTTTTAAATCGTTACATGTGTTTTGATAAATTATGGTAAATGTAAAATACAATTCATGAACAATGGTTTTAATGTGTTAAAAGTGTGTGGTTCAACTCATGTACCATCTTAACAATTGAAGAAATGTTTAAAAAATCACTAACCCATTATAATGCATTGTGTAAATAAAACTAAAACTATTTTAATTTTCAAGTCAAATCTTTTGAAATGATTAAAAAATGAAATAGGCTTCAACATATATTCATAAGTGAACACTGTAATGAATGTTACAACTATAAACAATATTGATCATTGATTAGTGTAACAAGTCACTTGCAAACTAAAAATGACCAACTGTGATTGAAATATAGTCAAATTAAATAATAGTCACAATATGTGGGAGAGGAAAAAAAAACAAAAACAATTCTTGTGAAAGGTGTTAACTAGTCTTGAACTGTTTTTAGAATTGAGTTGAAATTGACTCAATTTTCAAGCTAGTTTTCACCTCAAAAATAGTTAAACATCACCATTTGTGATACCCATATTTGGAAATTACCCCCTTTAGTTATCACTTGATTGAAACCATCCATTTAAATTTTTTTTAAAAGCCGAAAATCTGAAAACCACCTAAGGTAGTTTTTTGTTATAGGGTCTGGGGTTAGGGGTAGTCTAGGGGTAGATAATCTAGGCAATCCATAGTTGCTTGTGCATCCTAATGTGAGTGCATTCCAAAGCACAATGTTTGTTTTTCTTCAATGGGTCACTTTAATTGGCCAATTTTGATTGGCATTGTTCTTAATGTTCCCCAAATAGAAGCTTTTTACTACCAACACAATAATGGGGGGAAGGTTCCTCTTTAATTCAACTATATATAATACAAGCTCACATTTTTGGGCAAAGGATATGGAACAAAGGGTATGGGACAAACTATGGTGCAATTAAGGAATATCCCTACACTTTCCCTTTGGACACCAAAGACAAAGAAGCATGATTTGAAAAAGGGAATAAGTTATGAGCCACTAACTCTTCAGTCACCAACCTGCTATAAACCGTCGGTAGAACCAGACCCATCAAACCTGTTTCTGAAGAATGTGAAAATTTCCTAAACCCCATTTTTAATACTCATGATATCGCACTTTGCTGAAAATAAATGATACGCGGTTCCTTGGACAAGAAATTCTATAACACTTCAATCAGTTTCCTGGCACAGAGTTGACAAATTTGGCACCCAAGCTGTCAAGAAATCAAGTGAGCTGACAAATCCTGACAAACGCATTCAAGTATACATACCAGTGACTTCGCCAATGAAACCGCGAAACGGACTGTCGTGAATCCGAACAAATTGAATAAGAGATCGGATTATACCGTGTCCCGATGCTCTCAAGAGAGTGGGGCAAGGCAAAGGAAATTAATGGCGTTGTTTTCGCTGGTGAGACACGGCAGCAAGTTGCAAGTGAAGCTGACGACAATTAGACTAGGGCCATAAGATCAGTGAACTATATCACCCACCAGCTGCGCACCATGACTCCGTTGAGGACATTCATCCACAACTGATACGACATAACAGACTATCCAGTGGTGGTTGTTACTGGTGGGTTGCTGGTTCACTGTTGCTGGCAGACTATGAACAGGATAATCTTTTACCGACTGTGCGAATATAACAATGGATCTACAAACGTGGGGTACATACCAAGATATGGATTGATCAGTTTGTGTTTGATGAGTTTGGTTTGAAACAGTTGTAGTGGAACTGGTTGGCAACTGAAACAAGTCTGATAGTCTAATCAATTACCTAGCCAGGATCAAATGGGCTATAGTGAACCAGCACGCACCATCCACTGGATGCCTGATATTACTCAGTTGTGGATGAACCTCAACTGAGTTAGTATATGGTTTCACCTTGGTAATCAATTCTGTAAGAAATAGGTCTCACATATAGGTAGATAGGTAGGAAAGTAGATAACAAATAGGTCTCATATATAGGTAGATAGGTAGGAAAATAGATAACAGATAAGTCTCATATATAGGTAGTTAGGTAAGAAAAAAGGTAATTACTAGGTAAGTAGATGGTTTATACATAGGTAATGGCTGTTTTTATTACCTACCTACTAACAACCTGCTTGTGGGTTGTTAGTAGGTAGGTAGTTTAAAAAAGCAACTGAGCTAACCACCATGCTTAGCTAAGGAACTGGAACCCAACAGAAGACTGTTTCCTGACCACTTATCATTCATCCTTCATGGTGCACTGGGTGGGTGCTGGTTCACTGTGGCCGAACAAGTGGGCTAGACTGAAAAGAAATTAATGATGTGATAGTCCTAAAATGGCCGACTCTGGTCTACTTGAGAACTTGTATGACGATGCAGCAGCTCAGTGTTTTTTCCAGGAAGGTTTTTTTGTTTGTGGCCAAAGTGAGGATCATCGCCAGGAAGATGTAGAAAAAGTGGCAATCATAGGTAGAAAGATTTAGTCGAAATCTGGCTATAAACCAGAACAGTTCATACAAATCTTTAATCCTCCTTTATATTTTTGGCTAGTAACACAATGAAAACCAAATTCATGTAACAGTAAACCTGGTGGCTTTTTAAACCTTTTCTCCCCCTCACTTTTGGCTACTGAAAACCTCCAAAATCACTTATTTGGCGGAATTAAAAATTGTAATGTCGGTTTTTGGCAAAATCTGGCCAAATTAAACAAAAAAAGAACAAGTTTAGTAGAGTCCTGAAAGCCCTGCTTCAAGCCTCAAGGACTAGTTCAAATACCAGCTCTCCAAGCAGCAGCTGTGTGCATCGTGTGCAAGTTGCAACGTATACATGAGCTCGTAGAACATCTGTTTGACTCCGTCGTCCCTCAACTTCACTTCCTTCTATTTTTGCAGTTCAGTTGTTACTTCTTAGTGTTCTATATCCAGCGCTGCCGGGAGACGACGTCCACAACATGGCAACAACAACAGTCAAGTACGTCGATGCTGCATAACTGGCTGTTTCTATACTATAGCTAGCTAGTTATCTCCTGCTGTGCACTGTAGCTGCTCGTGATGTTGCTAAGTTGTTGCGCTTGATCGTTGTTCTGTGTTTCTCACACAAGTTTTTTTGACATCAACTCATCTCCATGAACTAGGCTTCGAGATTAGTATTTCCCCTAAATACATTTCGATAATGAGCAAACGCTGAAGTACCATAACCAGGGTCCATCTGACTATAGCTGCCAAACGTGTACGTGCAGAGTAGGGTACTAATGCATTTGTGGCGTTTTGGACAGACAAGTCGATCTGAAACTTGCATAGAGAACGATGACGGTAGTCCTTGCATGAAATAGATTTCGATTGAAGTTGTCATGGACATTGCATAACTATTAACATTGTAGCTTGACACATATAAGACCGGTGTCACGAGACAAACCAGCTGTAACCAGCTGCACTCTCAGTAACTGTGATCGTTTCTGTTACATTGTTCGTTTTGAAAATTTTCTTTTCATGTAGCATATTTCAAGCTTTAATCACGAGTGGTGAGAAATTTCATGTCGCGAATATGAGAGTTGAAGGGTGTTTGATCTTCTGGAAACTAAAAACTAAGGTTGGATATTATATGTGCAGATCATCACTGCCTGCCGGTCTCTTATCGGTTGTCATAGCATTTCTTCTGATGACGACCCCGGCTTTATACGTGACCTGCGACATCGTCACGGCTGACGTGAACGCATTCGCCTGTCCCTATGACGGCTGTGACTATATCGCCACAATTCCGGAAGGGACACCAGTATTCGTATACTGCATAGCTAACGGCGTAGACGTCAACGGTAATTCGCAATGGGATTACGTGGGATTAACTAGCGATGGCACCTTAGTTGGCTATGTGAGTGACTATTACGTCGATTGTGACGGATTAGCTTGTGTTGGTCAGAGTTGCTAAGGATTGCGCAGTAGATCACTACTACTTGACCTGATGATCACCAACATAAGTACTTCCGCTCATTGCATGTGATTTATAACACCCAATTCCTACAGTTCCCAATCTTCTCCCAGTCCTCAAAGATGCTTTGGTGATCAGTTGTTGATCATGATCTGCATGTACCTATCTTCAACTAGTATATTCGTAATTTGTTTGTTCCAGCACGTCATTTTGCTGATTCTAGTGCAGCCCCTTCTTGACGAGTTCTTGATATAATGTTTGTAAGTAATAACTAGTGATGATCAGCTGCAAGTGTATTAAACTTGTTTCTATAGTGCAGCCAGCTCCAATACGCTCAGTCCATGCCATTGAAATAAAGAGACTGCATGTATCCTGGCATGTGTGATGTTGGAACTGCGCCACCAAAGTGTACTACACTCGTTTGCAGACTAAATGTCAAGTGAATTTGTTGTTATGATTTTGTCTTTGATTTCATTATGATTAAGGTGTCTTTGACGAGAGATATACGAGACTCTAGAAGACGACATCAGTTCACTTAGAGCATCTCCTACGCAAAACTGTAAACAACTACTCTACTTAAAAATAAAATAGTGTTTAATGATCACTGTCCCCACCCACAAACGTGATAAAAGTCCTTTTAAACACTCAATGACCATTTATGTCTTTACATCTGGACGAGTAATAGTCACTGTATGTCCAAATCTAAGATTTTAAAGGGGTTGAAATGACCACTGCAAAATGGACATCAATACAGGAGCGCAGCAGGATTTAAGCTATCCTGCTACAAGGTTTAATGAAAAGGGGTGTTTGCAGGTGTGGGGTGGAGATACTCTTATAACAGCTTATGGTAAATGGGGATTGTATGTGGGTAAAAGGCTAGGGACAGGGTGAACCTATGTTGGTACCTTGACCTTTTTGAGTGAGGCCTCTTAGGCCAAGTTGACACTAGGAGTCAGGGTTGATGTTCAACCCAAATCAAGCATTCCTATTGGTGCAAAAGTTGAAATCGGCCCTAAGGGCTTTTACACTAGGAGTGAAGGCTGAAATAGAAAAAATATTTTCAATCTGCCGCAAGCTACTAATAAATGCTGAACTCTATGGCCTTGTATTGGCCCAAAGGCTGAAAGAAAGGATACCATTGAATTTGGGAAGCCAATTTGCAACTCTTGGGCCCAATGTTCCAGCATTTGTTAATATCTTGAGGTCAATGTTCTAGAATTTATTAGTAACTTGGGGCCAAACAAGAAGTCCAAAATCCTGAAAGCCGGCCCCAAGTTTTTTGGGCCCTGACTTCTAATGTAAAATGGGCCTTAGTGGCCATATTAAGCCCCAAAAATGTTAGATTTGAACTCAGAGATACTGATTTATTCTAAGCAAGGGATATTGGTAATATGTCAAAATAATTTAAATGAATTTTGGGATTTTTGCCACAGTACCAATGTGGCCGCTTGTTCACCCAAGGCAAACGCTAGGATGGAGGGAGTCCTAAAATAAAGTGCTGTACTGTAGTAACAGTTCTGCACCCCCACATTTTAGGAAAGTCCATCGACCCATGGAATTTACACAGCTAGTAAAGACCTGCTAAAAATGTGAATTGGTAGAGTGTGCCCAATGGCAGCAGTAAAATTGGCCTTTCCAGTTCTATATGAATGAAAAGTTACAGAAAAACTCCGTGAATTTCTGTTTCTCATTGGCCATCTACAATGATTGGCCCATGTGGGGAGAGTAAAATAGTCTCTCATCTTTTACAGTCCATGTTCTCAGGTTCATGGCTGGGGAAGGGGGACAAACTAAACAGGTCACACTGGATGTGCTAAATACTGACAGAGGGTTGCCGCTGTGCATCCTCTGAGAGGAGGACAGGTATACATTCAGCAAATTTTTTGTTTCTCCTTCAAGCGTTCTTCTGTTTTGCGAAGGATCTTCCCTTTTGTGGAGGGATATTCTGATTTTGAAGTGATCTTCTATTTTTGGTGGATTAATTGGTCTGTTTAAAATTTGTGGCAATATCTTTACCTCGGGTAAGACACTTGGATGAGGGCATTACCAGAAGAGAGACAGCACTTTGATATTTTCCAGTAGTATCCAAATCTCAACAGCCAAAAAGAATGAACAGGATCGAATTCACTCCATCTCCATTAAGTCCTGTTCACTGCGACACTGAAAATTTAGTGAAATCACTTTGTGTACAGAGACATCTTTTTGTTTTAGTGAGAATTTGTTGCCTGAATCAGACCATGAACTCATTATTACATTGCAACCTACAACAGCATGCTATTATATGGACAGTGTAAACAACAGAGCGTATCCATAGGTTTTGCTGAAAAGCATGACATGAATTCAGGCCTAAGCTCTAAAATATTCAAAATTTTCAGAGCTACCAAATGAATTTCAGGATTTATGTATTCACTGGAATCATTAATTTCAGCAAAGACTGATTGTGCATCCATAAGATTTGATGAATCCTGATCACTGGTTTTTTTGTGGTGGTGAGTTTTCGCTATTTGTGATTTTTTTTGGAAAACTTGTTCATTCAGCAAAAATGTCAGCATTTTTGCGAAATCAAATTCTAAAAAAAAAAGCCACTGGTTCTGATGATGTCACAAAGTGGGATAAGAAATGTAGAAGAGATAAGTAAGCCATAAAGGACTCTGTCACTTCTCAGCCCTAGCAGGACGGTTTGAAGTACATCCTTGTAGGCTACACATTACTTTGTCATAAATTTCAGTAGGTAAACGAATGGCTCCTTGTAATCCTGTAGTTAAGCTGAGGATTTGGATTTGGATTGGCCTGCATTGGGTGAGCAGGCATGCATAGCGATACCATGGTAAAACCTGCCATTTGCTTGTAAACATTGTGATAGCCAATAGTAAGGGCGACTTTAGACAAAGGTCCAAGGACCAATGAATTCAAGCAATCTTATTGGTCAAAAGCTTTAAATTGGTCCCAAGGCCTTTAGACGAGAGTCCAAGACCAAAAAGTGGCAAATTGAGGCTAAACCTACATGGCACCTGTTTTGGAGGAAAATCAATTGGTTCAGAACAAAAAACAGTGCTAAAAGGAGAGCTCCTGATTTGGAGAACCAAGAATCAGGCTAGGGACCAAGGTATAGTCCAACTCAAGGATTCAATTTGCTTAAAATCAGTCTAAATTGGGTCCTAGGAAATTGGACCCTGGACCCTCCTCTAAAGTGGGCTAAGGCTAAATCAGGGGTCTCCTGTTTTAAATTGTAACAGTTTCCCTGGCTAAATATCTATAGCCACTGAGCAGTCTTACTAAAAAGGTCAAGTTACTGATGTGGGTGCAGAAAGTTCAACCTGGGTGTAAGCGGAAGTCCTCCATGAGGAAAAAGCTATGGTCCTTGTAACTATGATTTTGAGTTTTGACAAGGAGTTTTGATTTCCTAAAGCTGTCAAGGTAGGGACCTTAATGTACCTAGAAATATCAGGTACTTCGGACCTAAGGCTTGACCGAGGGTGGGTCTTGTGATGAGTCTTGTTTAATGTAGACCTGTTAAGTTCCAGTTCTTAGATTAGAACTGTAACAAAATGCCCAAACCAGCTGATAGTGGCTTGAACCTTATGGATTAAAATAGATGATATTCAAACATACATATGTAAAATATCTCTACACATTCGGTTCGATCATGTTTTAAATTTTATGTTACATGTGAAGTAAGTGAGGTAATCTAAAATGCAATTATGTTTAAAACTAAGTAAAATTAATGTAAATGTCAAGCATGGACAACGTGTATTCTACACTTTTATTCCACTTGTAAACCTTGAACTATCTCACAAAGACAATCAAACCCATGCGGACATTATATGTCCCCTAACACTTTTAAAATTGAACCAAGATGTAGCATTTGTTCAAAAGTAACCTTTTCAAAACTTTATGAACCTTTACAAAAATAGTTACAATAGGTATGCTTCATACTAGTTTTGGCTAAGGTGTGGAGTTCAGACAAGTGTTGTCACTAAAAAAAATCTTGTTTTTTGTAATCAAAAATCGATGATTAAATGTTCTAAACGATTAATAATTGATTATAATAATAAAATATTATTTCAAATTTTACATGTAAAAAGTTGTAATCATATATTAATGGTGCATTTGATTAGTAAATGATGACATGGTAACATGAAGAATGATGTCATTTTTTCATTACAAGTTTTTATCCCTATACATTCACGATTGATAACAAAATGATGTGAATGTTCAAAATATCATATAAAAATGTGACTAGGATAAAATTATTTCAAATGTAATAAAAGAATGACTATGCAAATGACGTGGACAAAATTACGTGTCATTACACACGTAATGTAATCATAAAATTATTTACAATGATTAAAAAATGACTATCAGTATAAGTTTAAACATAATGAATTACAACATGTAGGGAACTAATTTCAATTAATATTAAACATAAAAATAATATAAAAATTTTAATTATATGTTTCTTGAACATACCTGATATAGGATGCATTTAGAAATACTTTATACAAGTAAATTAATTATTATACATTGAAATAAATTTTACTAATAAAAAATTATATACTAAAAATATTTTTTTATATTTTAATTTTAAAAGAAAATAGAAATGTAACATGTGGTAAATGTATAATTTATTTTAAAATTAAATTTTTATCATTAATTTAAATAAATAAATAAATATATATATATTATATGTATACAAATAAATATTACACAATTATATTAAAATATATGTGTAAATTGAATAAAATTTATAATATAATGAATTATTCAATATTCAATATTAATTATTATTTTAAATTATAGCTAAAATATGTAAATTAAATGTATAAATCAACTTAATATGCTTAATATAAAAACATTTTTTATATTTCTAAATTTAAAATTATTAATAAATAAGGATATATTCGAAAAATTTTGTATAATATAAATTCATAAATCAAATCAAAGTTTAAAATATGAAAAATTTATTTTATTTATTCTTGTATTACCCACAAATCATGTGTTTGAAATTTTTTTCCAAAGAACGGTCATTGAAACATTATTCAATAACAAAATTCGAATTTTATCTTTTGAAATAATTCACATTTTTACACACACACAACATACACACACACACACACACACACACACATAATAATTTGTGTATATTATTGAAAGAAATTTATGAATAAGATATGAATCATCAAATTTGAAGTTGTGTGTAATATTGAAATGAAACATGGTCTAAATTAAAAAAACATTAAATTGTTTACACAATAAGTGGGGTGACTTGGTGATAAAAAAGTTTAATTTCATCCTTGGGGTCTAAGGATCAAACTTCAAAAATGATATTCTTGTGGTCAATGATGGAATATTGATTGAATATTCCATACCTAATTAAACTACCTAGGTTAAATGCTTAACTAAAAAGATTAAATGGTCTACTTAATCAGTTAAACTAGTTTTTAATCTATTTAGGTGGTGACACATGTCAACAATTGATAGGATTAAAAAACAATCAAATTAAAAATATTGGAAATAAAAATATATCTTATTATTTAAATTATTATAATATCAATTATTATAACATTTAATAATAAAAGAATAATTACACAACGATTAAACTATGTCTAACGAATGAAATGTGCCACATTACTAACATATCATTGTGTCACATCATGTCCTAAACAACTATTGTCCTCAATGATTCATCCAAAATGACTTTAAGGTAATTTGTCATTTCAGTTTTTTATGACTCAAATACTAGTCATAAACTTGATCATATATTTGAGAATTTCTTTTAGTGTGTGAAGGTACTGAATTTCTATTGTTAAAACCAAGATTCATGGTCATGTTCTTATCACTTGGACTTGAGCTCACTTCTTTTTCTTAGAACTGGCCCAAGAATCAAATTGTAGAATTATTCTTTTGATAGATTTGAACTTGAAATTAAAATCATGAAAAAAACATTCCTAGAAAAAATGGTATGTTTTAAAAATAAACAAGTTGATTCTTTTTAAAAAAATTAACAAGTAGGTTCAACTTCATAGTTAAATGTTGTTTTCTTATTAATTATTGAGCTTCACATTTATATAAACATGTTTTGAATTTGTTATAAAACTTTGTATTTATACAATATTTAACATAGGGGGGAATGTGTAATGTGTACATGCAACCAGACTTGATTTTTGAGGCATGCTTGAAAGTTTTTGAATTTGAAAAAAAAAAATGTCAAAACTAAAATTGCAACATTTAAAATTGGGAAGAATCAAGCTCAACTTCACACCTAGAAAATTTCAAATTTTCTTTCAAGAATGAAAATTGAGATTGGAAGTTCTCTTTATATAAAAAAACCACACAACATGGTTTAGACTCCACATTTGAAAGAAATTTGGGTCATTTTAGTTTTGACTAAAATCAAAATTCTTTCTTTTTCATTTGAATTGTAAATATAAGGTCCATCCTTGGATAATTAACGCAAATGTCATTCTTTGGAGCCATATGAACTACGGACCCTTGATGCAGTATCACAATGTAAGTTGTCATATTCCTTGCCACCCAAGTACACAAATGTGCTTGATTTATGGTAATGTCAACAAATCTAAAGGATGGTTTATATTAAAGGGCTTGGGCATGTGAACATTGAAGAGTAAATTTTTTTTACATTTAGTCCAAAATGCAAAAGGTGGTCACTTTGGGTGTACACCAAAGTAGTTTCGAACCCAAGCCCAAGCTATTGGCCTTGGATGAATTTGTTTTCTAAATTTTTTACTAATGGAAATAGCCATTAGCCCATGGGATTTGGCAAAATTTTAGATGCTAATTTATATCATTTTATTTTCCTTTATTCATTTTTTGAAAGTAAAGTTGGAGGAATTTTTTTTGTGACTCCCCGTCCAAAGTTACTACCCTTAAACCTTACACCTAATTTTAAAATGATAAATTATTTAATCATTTTTTTGAAAGTTTTTAAATTTTGAAATTTATCAATAATAATTTCACTAATAATTAATTATGAACCTAAGCTAAGCACCTAAGAACCTTCAATAATTTACCTACATTAAGCTAAAAACCTAGCCCACTTAAACATTTAACCCACCAACTTAAAATGCAAATGTGAAGGTTGGAACCTTTCACCTCCTTTCACTTCCATGTTTAACCATTGACCAATTTTTAATCTTTGGGTCACTATTTAAATGAATGATATTTTTTTGTCATCACATATTATTATGCACAATTTTTTTTAATCTTAATATATTCTTGATAATTTTATGGCAATTTCTATTGTAGGCTGTTTTAAACTATTCTATCATAAGCTATTGTTGATTATTCTATTGTAAACTTTTGTTGGCTATTATATTGTAGGCTGTTATTGGCTATTTTAAATTATTTTATTGTAAGCTGTTGTTGGATATTTTATTTTAAACTATTCTTGACTATTTTAAACTATTTTACCATAGGTTATTATTGGTTATTTTAAATTATTTACCATAGGCCATTTTTGGTTATTCTATTGTAGGCTATTATTGAATATTATATCATATGTTATTCTTGATTATTTTAGTTTTTTTTGCTATTTTATTATATGTTATTTTTTGTTATTCTACTTTAAATTATTATTGTTTAATTTAGATTATTCTACCTTAGGTTATTCCACCTTAAGTTATTATATGTAATTTCTTAATATGTTATTTTACCTTTAAATCATTCCATTTTATTTAAGGTTATTTTAAGTTATCATACCTTAGGATAAAATAGCCTATAATAACATATAGTAAAATGACTTTGAATAGCTTACGATAACTTTCAAATAACATATAATAACTTAAAATAAAATAACAGAAAGTAGAAATCTTATAATAATTTAAGCTATAATTTAAGGCATAATAACTTATAATAAGTTAAGGTATAAATTAGAATAACCTAAGGAAACTTAAAATAACATACTATATTTAAAACAACAACATAAAGATAAATCTATTCACCATAGTAAATTATAATAGTCAATTATGTTAATTGACAATGAAACATTAGGTTTACATAATGATTTTATAATGAAATAACTTTAACTGGAGTGAAATCATTAAGGTGTGATGAACCTGCTTCACTTTTAAGGTCCCATAATGATTTAGGTTAGTGAATTGCATCCAACTTTTGTACTATTATTAAATTATCAAATTTACCATTTCAAATGGCTATTTTGTTTTATGAAATTTTGGTTTTAAAAAAAATGTTGGTGAAGTTATGTGTAGGGAATTATCAAACATCAAATGTTCTTGTAAATGATGTTGATGGGATTTAAATTTTTTTATAAAAACTATTTCAAAATCTTCAGATCGGACATAATACAAAAATTCGAATTTACAAATCTATGAAGAATTTTTGAAGCTTGAAAAAAAATGATGCCACTTGAATGTAAAATTGTCAAAATATAAATAAAAAGTAATCCTTTTCACATTATCATGAGAATCCAATTCCTAATTCAATTAATTATGGCACTAACTATACATCATTTACAAGGGTTGATTATTGATTGTTTAGCATTTGATTCAAGCGGCATGACAAAATATGGTTTAACATATACTACATTATTGAAGGTTCACTCAAAAGAACATTTGTATTTATTTTCTCCAATATTGTATATATTTTTTAAAGTAGATAATCTTTTCCAAGAAAAAATGTTTCAATTAAGAACAAATACACAATACAAACTTTCTATTTATTTAAAGTCTTATTGTTTAAATTTTTGTCATAAAGTAGGATAGTGCCATGTTCATCATTACATGATAACACATGGAACTTTTGTGATAAAACATTGTAAATTTTAAAGTTCAAATGAAATTTTTTTTCATTTAAAAAAAATGATATGTTAATAAATTTGGATCCACAAGAATATTTTCAAAATGCAATGTTAAAAAACAAGTATTAAGGAATTTTTCTTTGTATTTAGATGTGATACATAAAACCTTTACAAGGACTTTAGTGAACTCCATTATATAAAAGTGCAAAAAAATCAATTAAACCAAACTAGCAAGATTAATGAAATTAACAAATACAAATAGAATTATAGATGTGATGCTTAATGATGAAACTTTTTTTTATCATGATTGCAAATGCAAAATTGTTGCACACAACAATAACAACAAAATGTGTGCAATTGTTTTTTCGTTAGTTATAATTCTATCACAATGTTTGTTCAATGAAAATGTTCACATTCAGTTGTCTTTTGCCTCATAATGTTTTTCTTTTTAATGATGCCAATGTTAATCTTACCATGTAAAGAAAACATATATTTTTTCTTAACAAAGAAATAATGAAAAATAAATTATTTAATTTTTGTTTGATGAATGTTCATTTTGTGTGTTAGTTGTTCAATTATTTCATTTCTTTATCAACATGCATCAATGTTTTCAATTGCAAAATTTATTATGTGACTGTAATAAATTTAGAAAACACAAGTGGTTCAATATTGCAACTACAATAATCTTGACATTATTAAACACATGTATAAACACATTTATGCACATACAAAAAATAACATATACAAATAAATTACACAATAATATATATAGATATATACATACATAAATGCACATCTACAACATCTTATCTATTGGCAAGGCTAGCATGTTTGTGATGCCTTGTTGTCTTTCACCCTAATGTGGAGGCGACTAAATATGTGCAAAGAATTAAATGCATGACATTGGATAGTATTGACCAAGATATTTTAAAGTTTTTGTAAAATGAGAAGCTTAAAAATCAATCTATTTCATTTTAGGACCTTGGTTTCCATTGATTTTTCAAACTTGAAGGATAGATGCTCAAATTTCATGGAGATCAACATTTTACCTATTTCCATCAATCGTTTGTTTGTTCAAAATGCATTTGAATTTCAAGAAATTGCAGAATGGATGAAAATTCAAAATTGAGGCAAACTTTGTCAAGGAAGGCATCCACATAACATGGCCACCCTACCTTGGGGAAACTGTCCAAATACTAGATACAACGAGGGAAAATATAAAGAAATTGCATGAACTTCATTAGGGGAAGGCATCCAAAGAAGTTGCACAATGAATGAAAATCCAAGGAATTTGACCATACTCTCAAAAAGAAGGCATTGTGCAACAAAAGAAAATATGAAGAAATAAGCCCTACTTCAATAACAAAAGCATATGGGGGACTTCGTCACACTTCACTTCACAAAAGTTGCACAATGGATGAAAACCAAAGAAGTTTGTCCCACTTAGTACCCAAGGAAGGTATTTGAAGAACTTTCCAAAACTTTTAAGCTATTTTACACAAGCTAGCATTTGAAAAAGATGGTTTTTAAGAAAATGAATAAGTGATAAAAACAATATCACCATCCAATTTGATTTTGTGTTAAATTCTGGACACCTATCAAGTGTTCCTTGCACCTAGGAAATAGGGTGTTATTATGTACTTAAGGCTAATGAATTCTTCTTCCAAACCATGGTAAATTTCTATGATTATGGTGGGATATTGTTAAAAGGATCCTTGTTTATAAAGTTTTAATGAGCATGGTTTGGAGCTTAATATTATATTACAATGATATTAATTTGTTACATAAAAATAATGTTGTTTTTCTATTTGTCCATCCATGCCATCCAAACCTACCTCTTCCAAGCCTCAATGTTGCACTCCTTTCCTTCGCACACACACTTACATGGACATAAGAAAAACACTACGTTTTCATACCCATGTTATATATATTAAAATAATCTAATAACTATGTCTTATAATCTTATCTACTTAATCTCTTTCCTTTACAATTTTGAGATCTAACATAAATAATGATGAACTATAAAAAACCATATGAAATCATAGGGGGAAAATGGGGAAGGGAACCGTTAGTTCAAATTGGAACCTTGCCCCTGCCCAACACTTGTTTTGATGAAATCACTAACGGTTTTGTGCAATACATCAATGTTGTATCACTATCTTAAGGTGGTCACTCTTTGCATCAATTAGGTGCCCTTTGCGTACTCGGGCATCTTATACATAATCATAAACAATAAACAAGATAAATGCCAATATTTATCCTTATTTATTTATACCTATGGTAAATTTTGGCAATTGATAAATAGGCAAACTTATTTATAAATAAATCAACATTTTTCACTATGTTCAAAATTCCTTTTTTTGAAACAAGTATTTTCATGAAATATTGTGAGCTTAAATTATTTTCAAGATGTTCATAAAATTTGCCCCAAATATTTTGAGTTGACGTCATTTTTCCATTTTTCCATTTCCACAAAATAAATACTGACTGCATATTGAACTTAACTCAAAATGTGAAAACACCCATTTATGGAATTTAAACAGGGCCAGTGATTGTTGGAGTGCAACGGGTTTTAGAAACTGCACAAAACCCCCGCAGGGTATCAGAGTTGATACTTGCAGTTACTGATACATCCGGTTATTATACATAATCATGGTTATTGAAAAATCAAATGCCTGGTTATTACATGTAATCATGGTTCTCAACTTTTTTAGAAGTCAGGTGAGTCCCCAGAAAGCTTCCAGGTCTTTGATGGTTCTTTCATGACACCCGGTGGTTCTTTGAGAGTATTTTTTTTGGACAATACCCAGAACTGCGGGTGCTTTGGTTCCGACTTTTCAAATACCCAGACCCGACGGTTCTTTGGTTCTGACATTTTCAAATGCCTGCTGGGACAACAGTTCTTTTATTCTGATTTTTTTTTCAAATATGTGGAACCAACAAAAATCGAAGGACCACCTCACAATCGTTATTTATCAATGTTGGGCGGACATCAAAAAATGGCTGAAAATCGGGCAAAGTTTCAAGCTGGATTTAAGTCGAATACCTCCGAGTATTCCCCAGAGTCATACCCTGTTGGAAACCTGTTTATTGTTAGTGAGAACCGGTCACTTGAAATCATGTCTTTACTAATTTATAATTGATACCCTATCAAAGTATTAAAAAATCAGGATCAGGATGTTTTAAATTCTACCGAATATTTTAGTACATTCAGTAATCCTTTTAGGTGTTAAGTAAAGATTTAAACTTAGATCTGAAATAATATAAATTTCAAAAATCCATATGTGAAAATTGTCTTTGAATATTGATGAGAGTCTGAAATGTGTGAGACCCAACACTTTGAAATCCTGATAAAAATATTTTTCTCAAATTGTTGAAACCTTGCTCAAGTCCTTTTGAATTTTTTTTTAAAAAAATTTTAAAAATTGAGACAGGTCTTACTAAACTCTTCTAGAACGTGGACCCGACGGGTCTTTAAAATCCTTGATAACCGCCCAGCGCTGGTAATTACAAAGCAAAAAAATCTCCAAATTGGGAAATTCAGGAAATTGAAGAAAATGTCCCCAACGAGGTCCCAATTGGACGTCTCAAAGGATGGCAAAAACCCTAACGGAAGCCCTAACAAAACCCTAAGATGGGCTCTTTGTCTTCTCTCTCCCGTCTTCTGCCGCATGGTCGTGTGCTCGCTCCTCCTACCTCAAGCAAGCATGGTACGCTGATCTTCTGGTTCTACTGCGCTTATCCATCCCCTTAGGAGCTTTTCTTGTGGAGCCCGAGTGAAGTTTGAGATATTCGCAGTTTTATTCGTTATTCGTCTTCTGGTATGATAGAAGCTTTCCTCAGCTCAAGGAATGCTACTCGGAATCGTATTCCAGCAACATATTTTGTTTGGGGCTCCTTGTTATCTTTAGTCTTTCGGTCATCTTTGTAGTATTCGGAGTTTGGAGGCGAAAATTGTTAGAATTTCTCTAACACTTTTTCCGCCTTGTCATGACTCTAAAGGTCCTATTGTCAGTCTGATAATAATATCACGAAGATAAGGATAGTCGTGGGGAGAGAGATTGTTTCGTAGATATCTCAAAATGGGCTGATTGCTTTTGTCACAAACTCCATGCTTTGATGAGAAAATTGATAAAATTGATACCCTAGTTTGGAAACCCTACTGTTAATCTTCGTTTCAGGTTCCATGACCATTCCTTCAAGGATTCAGTTTCGATTGCATTGCTTTACATAAGTACACCTTTTGAAGTCAAGTTGTACGACTGCTTTTTCACCTCTGTAAATCCTAGGTCTTTATGTAGAGTTTCTTTGATTGACTTCTTTTTGCACCTGATAATTGCTGATGCTTATCATATTCCATTCAGATCCAGTGGACTTATGCCTCTGGAATTTCTTGTCAGCATTTTACCTGACAACATGTTGAAATTGTCTCCAGGGTAAAGGGACAGGTAGTTTTGGCAAGCAGCGGAATAAGTCTCATACACTCTGCAGGTGCTGTGGTCATTGCAGTTTTCACATCCAGAAAAGCCGGTGCTCAGCTTGTGCTTATCCTGCCACACGAATTCGCTCCTGTAAGTCCCTGAATTTGATGCTTGGTGTCATTACTGAACTATAGTACCTGGTCACTACCATCTATGTTCCTGTTGAAGGTCACTGAGCATTGTGTGACTGTTGCTGCTCTTGAAACTGCTCCTCATTTTTTTTCCCCTGGTTTGGATTCTCCTCCTTTTCTCCCCTTTGGTGGTATATTGTTGGATCCAAAATCTCTGTGCCCCACCATCTCTCAATTCACATTGACTTAAAACATAAGTATGGAGAAGGTCACAATTCTTATGAAGATTTAATTTGTTGAACTCTGGAAGAATCCAAAGGTTGTGAATGCTGTGAAGAGCACATTAATGAGTATTCTGTGAAAGGACATGTTTTGATTTGGTTAGGGTAGACATTTCTAGAACCATTTGTCTGCTTGCCCCATGATCTTTCCTGAGAAATCATATACTGCCCATGATGTTTGTGGAGGGCTGTCACCCATCCCCTGTGGGTGTTACACAGAATCTAGTAGTTCATTGTGTTGGGCAAACCTCTTTGTAATTGATAGAAGTATGCTGTCTGCATCTTGACAGAATTGTCACATTGATTGTGTTATGAAGCACTTTCTGGATGTAGTGGTTTTCACTTAGGTTCTCTCTCTTTTTTGCCTTTGAGCAGACAACTAGAGTGTGAAGGCCATCCAGAGGAAGACAACAGGAACTGGTCGCATGTGGCATCTGCGTGGCTTGCCCTGCCGGTTCAAGAACAATTTCAGAGAAGGTACGTGGTTTAATATTGATAGAATACCCTGCTGTGCTTGCAGGTCATTTGGAAGTAATATCTGAGTAGGTAGTGCTTGCTGAGAAACTGTGTGTGCTTGTCTTCCTTCCAATTTATTTGCTCTTCAGAGTGGTATACAATTAAGCAGTGTTTTGAAGCCAATATGCACCTGCACTGAGAAGTTTCTGTACTTTTGCAGGGTCTCAGGCACCACCAAAGGTCAAAGCAGCTGCCACTTAGGCTTGCCCACTGGATGGTAAGTTTGGCATGTAGGCTTTGGAGCTGATGTGATGATCAAGCAATTTGCCGGGATAATTCCTGCTTCTGGTTTTGTTGGGTGAATGAAACATTTTTTGAAGGCTAAGGTACTGGCTGTCCAGATCAGTTCTATATTTCAATTGGCCTATATCAACCATAATTTTTGTTTATTTATTGCTGGTCCAATTGTGTCTGCTGCTCTTGTTCCTTTGAGAGGTTGCACCTGGTGGTCATGTGCACACAGTATGATCATTTCATGAAGTTATATACTTACCCATTATTTTATATAATGCAACTGGAAACAGTGTAATCACAGGCAAACTGCTGCTGAAAAAACTGAGAGTGTGGTGCTGAACATCTCTGGCCCCCTATGCTGCATGTATGCCAACAACAAGTCCATGTTCCTTTTGGGCTTTTTTGACCTCCAATCGTGTCATAGCTTAGCTATGTCCCTTGAATGCTGACCAACTGCTCATTTTGTTGATCAACCAGGTGAACACCTTATGGTGGTCTAGGCAATGCACCAAACATAATGCACAAGGGTGAGGCCATGCCACAGCATTCTGTGGTAAGGTCTGAGTAGGCAGATTCAACAATTTTTTGACAAACAAATCATCTTCAACAGACATTTTGGTCACTATCCTCAGTGTATGATCATTACCAGAAGATTATGTCATATGAAGTGGTCAAGAAAATGACAATCTCTGCCACCCCAGACCATAATTTTCAAATGATGGGGCTCCATCTCCTACTGTTGTGGAAATTCTCTGGGTTTGCTGGACAAATTTGTGTGGAAGAATCATCAGTTGTCTACCTGGATTATGGTGACGTGTTGGACATACTGTCCTCACTTGTAACACATGCACATCCTCCAGCAGCAGCTTTTGATGATGCATACAAACCCTATTTTAGAGCATGGACCAGGTGGCTGCAGATGGTGTGTGATTTCTGAAGTCCTTGAAATCCATAATTGTTTAACACGGACAACATAATTGCAATTGATGTGACCTCCATTACGAAGAGCTCCAGACACCCACACATTAGCAGCACTATGTACACTAGGAACCCAAAGGGCAATGTGACTGAAACAGGCACCC
>Ga0116229_10002983_pt1 | contig 27734 bp, 22 predicted proteins | sample S1TSphgellanicum_3_FD_87313 | JGI IMG/M metagenome (GOLD analysis project Ga0116229, IMG submission 87313) | Host-associated microbial communities from peat moss isolated from Minnesota, USA - S1T2_Fc - Sphagnum magellanicum MG | ecosystem: Host-associated > Plants > Peat moss > Unclassified...
GAAAAAGAAGTTAAATTTTTTATTTTTTTTTTTATTTTCAAAGAGATTTTTTTTTAAAAAAATACACATATATATATATATATATATATATATATATATATATATATATATATATATATATATATATATATGAGCGGATTGCCAGAGACAACATTTTAACCTGATGTCAATTGCTTGCAATAACTGAATCTGCACTGCAAACCTTATGGGGTGAGTGGTAACTGGTGTTGGGTGGGTATTTGTTGTTAATAACCAGTGATTTCAATCTTTTGATTTTTTCATGATCCAAGAACTGCAGGTTCAGATATAATTCCCAAAGAACTCAAAGCACCAGCCGTTTTCATGAAAGAACCAGCAGATTTATAAGTGGATAGTCGAATTTTATTTTTTCCAATGTTTTTGAGAACCATGGTTGTGTACCAGAATGAGTTCTTTCATGGTTTTGAGAACTGCCATTATGAACCCTAGAAATTGCCCTGATAACCGCTGGGGGTAACCCAATCAACATGCCGTTGAAATTCAAATAAAGTTCTAACCCCTGTTGAATCTGCATATGTTTGCGGAGTAGATGCAGAGAAACATGGAGAAGAATTCCTGGAACACAAAGTCTTTTGTACTTTAGAAGCTTACAAAACTCTGCAACTTGTGGGTATCCAGATTCCAGATGCCTCTCTCTGCCACAAGTCGTAGTTTATTGGGCTTAAGAGCATCTCCAGCTGTGATCAGTATGTGATCCTGCAGAGTAAAATTGGATGAAGAGAAGTCAAAACATGCCAGTTTGGCTCAAGAAAATGGTTTTGTCTCAGCATAATTGTAGAATTGTGCAGTGGCTGGTAAAAGCCGCAGCAACATTGTGCACCTGCAGAAAAGAGTGCAATAAATATGATCTGACTGCTGCTCAGCGTTTCTGATTGCTCCAACATACTGATTGGTCCAGGTGGTTTGCTATGGTAGTTCCCCACCTATTTGATGTCCCAGTTTCAGTTTTATGGGTGGTGTTGAAAGAAAAGTAAATAACTAAACTTGGATGTGAAAAGTATTTGTGCAGGGTCACATACTGAGCACAGCTAGTGATGCTCTATATACTTTTATATGCTTCTGTTTTTGCATTATTGTGAGAGCACCTAGCAAATTATTCGTAGGCTCCAACTACCCCCATTTTTTCAGTGGAGAAAAAAACAAGTGACTCACACATAATGGAGATGACATCTGTAAGGATGATAAATATTCAACATTCAAAATTGGAAAAACATTCTGGTTAGCATGGTGAACCCCAAGTGGATCCTTCAGTTACGCTGGAAATCTGGAAATGTTTCTGTAGTGAACTTCACATGACCGTAAAATGTAGGGATACCAAACTTTGGCCCATTTCTTGGTGTGTCACAATGTCTGTTGTGTACCCTGAGCCAATAAATAAGCTAAAAAAGTTCAATAATGGCACAAGTAATGGTCATTTTGGAAGTAGTTGTGACAAGAGACTTTTTGTCAACCCTGTCTGTACAGGGACAAGGGTTATAAGATTAATGTAAAAAATATACACAATTATATGGGGTCTGTGGAATAGGCTTGTGCGGAAGGATGAAAAAAAAAAACCTTTATGACCAATCAGGTTATAGGATTCTATACACGCTTATTATACAGGGTTTGTGGAGTAGGGTTTCGGGTTCAAAGAAAAAGCCTAAGAAATAGGGGAAAAAAAAAAAAAAAACTTATATGACCGATCAGGAATTAGTGTAGAAAATATACACAAGTAACCCATGTGGGGTCTGGGGAATAGGCTTGTGTCCTAGGGGCGGGGAAATAGCCTATATGGCCAATAGATTGTTAGAATGGGAGCCTTGAATTCTTTTGAGGAGTAGACTTTTGACAAATTAACTTCAGTAAAACTGGCACTTTAGTTGTAATAATATAGCATCACAGGCTTTGTTCCTAGATGCAAAAGAAGAAAAAAAAATGTGATCAAAGAATTGGTCGTTTGAATTGCATTTAAGGCCCGCTTTACACTAGGAGTGAGGGTCCAAAAAACTCAGGGCCAGCTTTGAGCACTTTTGGGTTGCAAATTGGCCTCCCAAATTTGATGGCATCCTTTTCCCAGCCTTGGGGCCAATAAAAGGCCATAAAGTTCAGCATTTATTAGTACTTGGAGCAGCTTGAATTTTTTTTTTCTATTTCAGCATTGACTCCTAGAGTAAAGTGAAGAAAAACCTCATAAATCAAAATCAAGGATAGGAACCCATCGAACAAAAGTACAAGGCAAATAAGAACACAAGTAGACACAATCCAAAGAAAAAACGGAAACACTCAACAAATGTCATATAAAGACCCTATGCAAAGACAACTCATAGCTATGAAATGACAATCAATGATAACAAAAAAGACTTAAAACAAAAGAATTGTCATATGCCACAAATTGGCTAATAATGGAGGTGCACTAGTTACAATGTGTGGAAGATATGAGGAACCCCAACCAAGTGTAGCAACCCATCAAAAAATTGTTATGGTTTGTGCATGCTACAAGGCTATGGACATGTGTTGTCAATAGTAAGAAATAAACATCAAAGAGACTAAAGAAGATTGATGATGACATGCAATAGTGGTTGATGTACAAGCGGTCAAAAATGAATCATAACGAGAGTGAAAACACTCATATGTCTCAATAGCAAGGGGAATGAAGTCATCATTTGGTGTTTATTCAACATATGATCGTGTCTTCTACTAAACATCCATCATTGTTGCATGTGTTGTTATCGTCGATGTTCATTGCATCATATTTGTGTGAGTTGAATCAGTAATCATGATGTCCATCAAGGTCCAAAAGTTGTCTCTAATGATAAAGATATCCATTCATCATCAGGTGTGATGAGGGAAAAGGTGGGAAACCTACCTCTAAACATGTGATCCACTTTCAAAAACAATAGTTGCAATAGTATCCCAAAATGTATCATGGGCCATTGTATGTTCACTCTCGTAAAAGCACCGAAACAAATGGATATTTAAATCATCAATGACCACACCAACATCATGAAAGATGGGCAATCATAGGATGTGGTAAGCCAAGATGGATACATAGTGTTGTAAGGAAGTGGACTAAAAATAAACAAAATGTAGGTGTGGTAGGACGAGCTAATAATCAAATGTTTGCCCCTAGACCTACACATGAGTGGAAATGTGTTCGCATGATATTTGAAGGAACATTTATTAAAAGTGAAACAAACTTTTGTTCGTGTAAATGATCCCTCAAAAAAACCTATAACCAAGGATAAAACTAAACCATTAGGCTTTCAAAGAATGGGACTTGAGAGCGCATAAACTAGGATAATAAGGCTCAAGTATGTCAAAGTGCAATTTGGAACGGGGAAATGTTAATCTCAACATGTGTTATTGCATCCAGAAGAATAGGGTGATCATCCTGCTGGAAATGAATAACAAGTGCAAGAGGGACCAATGCCCAACATTGCAAGAATGAGGGGGCAACAATCCAAATTACAAAAGGGAGGCTGAACTTGTTTGAAAAAGTAAGAAAAGTGGCTTAATGATGAATTATGTGATCGATAAAACCACCAAAAGATTCCACACTAAATAACTTTTGCAACAGAGTTATGGTACGAGTATCAAACTAAGCATAATGTTGCAAAATACATGGAAATGAAAACATTGTACAAAACAAGTAATCATGGGATTAGGCATAACACAATAAGAGCATCCCAAAAGTTGTCTAAAGATCTATAAGCATAAAGAGGTTAAATATTGTCCCAAAATCTTCATGAAAAGCCTTAACCACAAATGACTCAACAAATGATTTGGATCCCACTAATGCATTTGAAATACAAAAACCCAAATTGAAAGTAAGATAACAAAAAAAAAGTGATATAAAGTGGTCCAACCCCTATGGAGACCAAACTACACATTTCATTGACTACATTGAAAGTCGCAATGCTAAAAACTCATGTTGTAATCATAAAAAAAACAAAAACCACATCTAATGTGAAACCTATTATGTGCGTATCATCCACCAATAAAATAAAAACACAAATATGGTGGGTTGTTGTGTAGGGTGAAGAACATGAAGGTGAGCCAGAACAAACAACGTTCTTCCCAATGGGTCCTTCTATCATGTACTTGATGTCAATAAAATGACTGTGAAATCCCCATGTCGAGAACCTTAAAAAAATACAATGGGGATGGTCATGCATAAAATCATCAAATGACCATGACACCAAATTGAAGGCGTTACAAATATCCATTTGTAACACCACCCAATCTTGGTGAAAATATAACATTGCTCAAATGCCATGAACCATTGTCTCACATTCCCCACTAGTCAAATACACCAAACTAATGAGGACTAAAATGTTCCGCAAAAATATCTCCAAATTAAATAGTCAATGTGCGGGCAATTAAATGATAGGTCACCTCATCAATCGTGATGGGACATATGTTTTTAAACTATTTTTGTCACGAATGCCAGTGTTATGGAGTTCGTTCATGATTTGTAAAAAACTTACACCTAACTTTTAGTTTAGTTTCAATACATTCTTAATCAATTTTTAGTTAAGTTTTACTTCACTTCTAATTAATTCTTAGTTAAGTCCTAGTTCATTTTTATTTAAAATTTTAATTCACTTTTAGTTAAATCCTAATTGACTTCTAGTTAAACATTAGTTAATTTTAAATTCATTTCTAGTTAATTTTTAGTTCACACATAATTAATTCTCAATTCACTTTTAATTAAGTTTAAGTTCACTCTTAGTTGAATTTTAATTCACTCTTAATTGAGTTTTATTTCATTCATAATTCACACATGGGTGCACATGAATGCATTTGGGCCACATGTAGATTTGAAATTTTTTGAATTTTTTTTTTGAGTTAGGTGCCCAATGAATATAAATATAACTAGAATCCCCCATTACGTTTAGTTTGTTCAACATCAATTTTGGGTGCATTTTCTTGTCATAACCTTGTTTTGTTTCTTTTTTGCAAATAAAATTTTGTTGGATCTTTATTTGCAATTGTCGTGTTATTCTTCTTGTTTTATGATCTGGATTTGGAATTACGTTTGCCTTGGTTTTCATTTTGGTTAAAAAAATCATGTAGTCTTGGTTGTTTTTGTGATCATGACAACTTCTTCAAGTTAAAAATCAAGATGTAGAAAGTAAACGCGATATTGAAAGTGGAACATGACTGAATGACCAATGTGCCCACATACCTCAAAAAAAAGGTCGAAGCTACTCATGAAATCATTTAGGACAAAACAATCTTGTCAAAATTCATACACCATAGGCGAAAGGCCACCAAAAGAAAGACGTGGTGAATAATTCAAAACATAGACAAATGCCTCCCAATATAAAATAACCTCCATTTCAAGATGGAAATCATCAATGAAAGGGGGGAGGTCAACCTCAACAAGTTGATGGAAAAAATGAAAGATTTTCATGGTTTTGTTAGATGGGGTTGCAAATGCATTCGAAAATAATGCACATATTGCTCAAACATACTCCCTTACATGAGCAAAGGCATGTGCGCGGTGTAATCATGTTGATGGAAGTGAGGTAGGATTTGAAGTTGACTCCAAAAATTTGCGATAAGTTAAAACAAATGTTTTAATCATGTGTTCCCCTTGTAATGTCTCCCAATTGCCACCCATGTACCGACAGAAACAATCATGAATTTCTTGATGACCTTTTTCATCACCTCATAAAGGAAAGGACAAACATTAAGAAGGAAATAACAAAAAAACATGCCAAGTTGCAGTATAACGTTGATCGGATGTTGATCAAGATAAAAAGATATGCAAAGTTCGATGAATATCAACTCGAAAATCATATGGAATATGATGATATGAACAATGATGAATAAACTCAAATGGAAAGTATCAATGATGTTTATAGATGCAATCCATATCCATGCTGAAAAAAAAGAAAAAATGAGATTAATTTTAACCTTTACACTAATAGGAATGTTGGATTTGGGTTGAACATTGGCCCTGACTCCTAGTGTAAAGTGAGCCTAAGAGTTACCTTTGTGAACTAGTACTTACATGTTACATGCAAATGACATACAAATTTCAAAGGAGCTTTTAAAAAGAATTTGGAGTTTTTCACACATAACTCTCTTGCTCTTTCATTTTACTTACAAATGTTTGCTCAAGGTGCACAAAACCTAACAATTTGCGGGTTCAATTTTTTCAACCTTGCAACCTCCTCATCGTACTCTTAAAAGAGAGAGCTCTCACACATTACTTTTGTAAGGAAAAAAAAAAAGGGTTTTCCTTCCTCAGCCAAGTTCAACATTTCAGTGTCAAACAATTATTTTATTTCAAAGATTCCATGTTCAAAAAAAAAAAAAAATTCCTACAAGGTTCTCTATTTTCCTTCACAAAAATGTAATTCTGGTGGGGGGGCGCAGGGGGAAGATTACTTAGAAATTTCAACACTTCTGACAATAATACAATTATTGTTGAAGCTGCCAAGGTACTGCAGTGGCATTTTTGTTTAATTTTAATTTTTTCAATTGTGACATAGCCACACCGGCAATCATCCACAAGAGGATTTAGCCAGATTTTGCAACATGGAAGAGAGGAAAGTAGAAAACATTAAGAATCCTGCTGTATTTTGGCGACCTCCTGAAACCTATTGTCTAAATACGGCAATTTCAGAATTTCTTTCCTCCAAATCTGGCAACTTTGGCACATCTTTTTCACAAACATTCTTGGAGTCAGTTGCCCTGGATTTTTGTTTTTGTTGGCAAGTGCCAAAATTCACAAAATAAAATAAAACCCATGTACAGTAGTGTGGGAAAGGGGCTGCAAAGGCATGGCGGAGATCTGCTTCAGGTTTCTTTTTGTGCAATTTGAGTCTTTTTCCCTTCCTTTTTGCCAAGGAAATAAGGCTTTACATTTACAGCTTAATGTCAGAACCACGAAAGACAAAAAGCCCTAAATCAAACTCTAAATCAGACTCAATCTCAATTGTTGTCCTCTTTTTATCATGTTCTGCACCATAAAACCAAGAATTATTCAAACTAGCATCACAATTCGTTGCTGCAGAATTTTATCCCTCATTTCCTCATATTGGATGCACCCTGTGATACATACCACATCTCCTGTGAAGAGGAACTGAGAACCATCTTGTAAGGAGGATCAGATATGGTCAATAGATACTGGAACCAAATCTCATCCGAAATCCACACAGATCCTCTACAACAGGCTTCTTTCCAATCACAAGGAAGCCAGGAAAGCAACATTGCCCATCCCCGACATCAAACTGTTGAGCACAAGTCTATTTTCCTTGTCTGAGTCAATCGAAGGGTGGCCTGTATTTCTGGGGAGTGGAAATCTGCAGTTGGAGGTCAGTTGATTGTCAGCGCTTGTATCCAAAGCAACAGATGGCTGAAGTTGGGGAACTTGCTCCAAGGTATAATGAATAATGGCCTTTGGAGCAAATTTGCTGCTCCAGTACTACTTGACTGCATAGAAGGAAATCATAGTCACTGGTACAACAATCCCTTGCATTGATCGATATAAAAAAGGCAGTTGATATCACAAAGAAACACACTTGCAAAACCTACAATTTACACATTCACAAAGGAAGAGATCCACACAGAAATAGAATACCTTGACAGGCTGAATTAAGTTTGTTGGCACTTCGGCTCCCTACATCAAATGTAGATGGAGACACTCCAAGTTGTGACCTCATAAGAAGGAGAATACTTCTGAGAAGCCAAGTATAAGGAGGCATCTAGGGGACTGGTTGCCCTATAACTCTAAAGAACAGAGATGGTTCACTCACCACACCAGAAACTCAATTGAGAAACACTTCCAACTCTGAACTCTGTGTCACACTCCTCAAAAGACCATTTTGCTCACAGTTTTTACTGGGCATCCACTGCCAGTCAATCCTAAGTTAAGTAGGAACCAGCGTACATTGAGCAGCTGCTAGTTCCACAAACTTATGTGAATCAAGATTAAGACCCTCCATAAGGAAAACCCCATCTGTTCGTGTATTACCCTTCCCACAATAACTAACAATATGCACCTAAAAAGTTCATAAAAAAGGCTAACCTGTCTGAAAACCTTCATGCCAACTATACTAGTGGAAAGCCCCCCCCCCACCCCTTCTTGGTCACTTTGTTCCCAGTTCACCCTTAAGTGCCTCTGAGGAGCCCTGCCCTATAAATATCGCCTTACTGAAGTCCTCACAAATGGAGAACGTGAAAAGCAATTAGCTTCTGTTTCCGTCTGTCTCACTTTCTTTCTCCTCACAAGGAGAAGGTTCACTAGGCAAAGTGCCTCTCACAAATGGCGAAGTTAAAAAAAGAATAACACTTGTTGAACAGATCATCATATTCGTCTTTACTGAACAAAACGGATGGTCCTAGGCGTAGTACATGTACAAGCTGTTGGATGCTGCGCACGCAATCACGTTCGACATCGGATGCCATGCTAAGTGCAGTAGCTTTGATGTAAAATCGTAGGCCCCACCATTCATCTCTGTTCCTGGGCTCTCACTCCCTCCAACTGCAGTCCACAAAACAACTCTACAGTTACTCACAATGCATGACTGAATGAACCAAGAAGTACCAAAAGTAACTTCAGCCCATGTGGACAGACTAGTGGATATAAGATCCAGAAACAACCTCTGGAGAAATCTTGCCTTTACCTATCTACTTGAAGGAGAGGGATAGACAAACCTCGTCGGTTGTCACGTCGACCACGGGCAAGATTAGCAAGTCGGCTTCCAGGCCTTGAAGGGGGAGGCACAAGTCGCCTTCAGCATTGTTGGTTCACCACCATTCCATCCAACCAACACCACCCACCCATCATCCACCCTCCAATTGAGGACCACAAACATAATGGGCACAATGCAATGAACCAGAACCTGAACCTGTTGGTGCTCAGATCCCATTATGATAATACACTCACTTCTACTGTTCTAACTGTCCTTTCAGCTTCCTGTGGTGTCCCTGATCCTTCTCACTCAATCAGCCCTTTTTTCTTGCAAAAGGTACATAATACATAATAAAAAGCAAGTATTCACTTCCTCAACAGAACAGTCCAGAAAACTGCCAAACCAAATGAGCAATACCTATTAGGAGTTTTGCTGGCTTCCAAGGTTGATGCCTCCTCACTGCCAGGCATTGCCCCAAACACACGAAACACATTGCTGTTGCACACACAAGCACAAAATTTTCACACATACTTCATATTTATTACCAACATAGCTGTGTGCCTCCAGAACGATGTTGGGTATAGCATTGTATTGTGGTTGAGAAGTTTCAATAGTCTCTTCATCTTCTGCCTGCACTATTCAAGAGGAAGGTTCATGGCATAACCTCAATTATTCAAATGGATCATATGCAGGTCATGAAAGCTCTTGTGACCTTTACACAAAGCTATATGGCCATCAGTAGAGGTTGACAAAACCCCAAGTCCATCCCAGAGTCTGTACTCTGTACTCTCAGCTTTCCAATAAATTCCTCTAAAGCTGCACTGGTGCATAGGAACCAAAGCATGCATACCTGTAAGAACCAGTGGCCACACGTTCACCGTCTCCACTCAGACAGCACTCAAACTTGTCAAAGATAGAGTCATTCTCATAAAGATCACACAGCTGCAAAATCCAAAATAAGCCACGATCAGTCAGGCTGACACAGCAACCTGGGTTGCTCTTTGGTGCTGGAAACAGAAACTGACAGTTCAAGCTTTACCCAAATATCACATCAAGGTCCACAACCTTGTTCATGTCTGTGCAAATTGTCAGTACACCTCGGACCAACCCCATGCCCATTAGCATCAGGGCCAATTCCAATGAGATTTCAAGGAAAACAACAGAAATCATTGTTGTAAATGGTACCATCCCCAAACTATCCCCAGCATAAAGGCACTGTTGACATGAGGCCTCATCTAGATGGAAAACCAGCCGAACAAACTGGAACCACGCTATTACAAATGAGTCTACAGAATTTAGACATGAGCCTACATGTGCACAAGGCACTGATAAGATCAAATCTCCCACCTTAGGCCGTAAATACTCATGAACTCTGAATGTAGCAACAGGAGCAGCTTCCATGTTTATGTCCCACAACTGCATCATGCAACACTGGAATTTAGTCATCCAGATAATTTTCAGTGAAACTGCCAAGAGACTTCAGTTGCAAAACTATCTATAACTAAATGTCCCCAGGTTCCCATTGCACCAATAATTCTAGTGGTGAAACTTCATCTCACAGAACACCATCCAATCAATTGACTTTGGTTATCAGATGTCAGGCCAAAAGGGCTGTGGAAATGAATAAAGAGCCATTCTGACCTGTGCAGAGTCTCACAGACACCAGAACCTTAATAGTAAGCAGAGAAGCAAACCTTGAGGGTCATATAGTCACGGCTGAGTATGTAGCGACCACCTCTTGCAAACTTAATATCAGAGATGGATGCAATTATCTCTGTGAAAAATGATCTTGTTCCTGGTGGCTCAGACTCCTCGAATCTAAGGAATAATTTCCAATCATCAACCAGTTCAAACAAAAATCAGTCCTAAAAATTTGCCAATCTTGTATGTGTGAAAGAGATGCAAGCAAAACTCCCTGCATGGCATTAGCAGACAGAGGTGGATGTACAGAAACAGAGTTGTGTGCTCTTCAGTATTCCTCCACTTCTAACACAATAGAAATACTGGAGGAATATCATTTTAAGCCATAGCTCTGTGTCTTTTATCATTGGTCAGTTGAGCATAGATTCCAGATACCAGGCAACTGACTAGTTCGGGAGAAATGAACAACAGAGATGCATCATGAACAGGGTGTAGCAACATACAGCTTTGAGTGTCTGTCACAGAGGGCTGACTGGCGCATATCAATGAGGCGAATGGAGCCCTTGCTGCTACTGTAAGCGAGCACATTGCAGTGTGATGGGTGAAATTCTGCAGAGGTTATCACCTCTGTTCAATCGCAGAAGCACACACAAACAAACCCACAGTAAGTTGCATCTTGGATGACAACCACTTACCAGCAGTACAGTTTTGCTCTAGCCCAAGAAACGCAGTCCATCCCATCACCAGAAGCTGAAAGACACCCATTGCACAGCTTCACAGAATATACCTGTGAGGTCCTCCATGTTGACTGGTTTAATATCAACAATGTTGAAGCTTTGATCACTAACTTCAAGGTTCCATAAGTTTACTCTCAAATCATCTGCTGAAATGAATGTTTCACAATCACTGCACAGGTATCATGGAACAAAAGCCCTGTCAAATAACAGATGAAAAATACTTGAGCCACAAAATAGCCAAACATGTGCTCACTGCAGGATCTCATTGTTGTGGAGATTGCAGAGAAATTTCTGGAACAACATTTTGAAGATAACATGACAATGTGTGCAGTCATAACCTTGTGAGAGTTGCTCACAAATTGTCAGTCTGTCACATTCATCATGAATGCCAGTAACAAGCTGCCATTACTACCCACTGACTCCATCAGCTGCTGATGGTAGGTGTAGATAACTGTACTGTAACTAGCCAGAGATTTCAGACAAACTAATTGTAAAACCATCTGTATCCTGAGTTTTTCTAGCATTTACAGAAGCAACAGGAAGACTTGGTCATGAAGTTCAACAGCACTTAAGAGGCATAACTAATCAAAAAAGGGAATAGTATCCTGATTCAAGCTGAAACAAGCTTCTGAGGTAAGCTTCCAGATCTCAGTTACATAACACTGAGTCCCACACCTGATTGCCAGACCAGATTGTATTGCAAGTCAACAAGTCTTAGGTAAGCATGAAGTCCCACAACCTGGAAGATACATGTTTGAACTCACCTGTTGTTGGAAACAGAGTTGATATGGTATGCATGGGCATTGGCATAAACTCTCCTACATCTGGCAACCAAAGCAGTCTCATTGCTCCAAACCTGGATTCAATATGATACAAGGGCAGTAAGTAGGAGTAATGCTGCTCAGTAGCAACTCAGGTCAAATTCCATTCAAGCTATCTGCCCAACCTCTTGAGCAGAGACAAAACCAAGACATCACCCACAGGTCCATGGATGTAGATGATTACAAAGGGCATGGTAAAGTGCAAGGACAGCTAACAGAGACTGCTGTGCAATGCTTGGTGATCTACAACCTCCAAAAGCATGTAAAACTCAACAAATGGTCTCTCCATGCACACTGTATAGGAAGCATAGACTAGAGGTGGAAGTGCTGATAGCATATGTACACAAGTTGTGACAAAGACAAAGGAGGAATGATTTCAAAATGGAGGTAAATAACAACAACCAGGGGCAGATGTAGTGATGGAATGCCGCCGGGTGGAAAATCAAAGTCGCTGCCAAGAAGAGGAGGTCGTGGCACAGCTCCACCATTCATTGACAACCGAGGGGTAAAACCTCTTGGACCAAGGACAGGGCTGCTGCTCACAGAGCTCCCATTCCCCAATCGCACAGCAGGATCTAGATTAAGATTAGAGACATTCTTTAACTTCTTCTCTGCCACCTGCAGCAGAGATTTACCAGGGTTTCAGACTCAGTTCAACATATCCTCTTATTCCTCTATTTCTAAGAAGCTGGATAACCCTTCTGAGAAGGAGAATAGACAATTCAAAGCCAATTATGCTATGAACACAGAAGACCACAACTACAGAGTGCAAGGAGAAAAGCTAAGAATCATCAAGCAAGCTACAAAATATCTCCAGAATGATGCAGAAAGATAATCATCACAAATTGATGTAAGGGCAGAATACTGACATCATAGATGCTTGGAGACATACACCCAAGTCTTGTGTCAGAGGGACATAGACTGTGACAAACAACAGCCAGTTTGCAAAACTCAAATATGAAACCCTAAGCTGAATGTACCTTCCAGAGTTTGATGGTTTTATCATTTGTAGAAAGCAGCAGCCGAGCACCATTAGCTGTCTGGCACCACCTGATTTTATTGATCTTTTCTTCTATCTCCAAACTCTTCAAGTAGTCAAACTGCATTTCAAGTTAGTAATACAAGTTAGCAGTACATAAATCCATGGCCACGTAGAAGATAGAAATTGAAGGTTCACTGACCCAAAATTAGCTAGAACCAATCCTAAGGCTCTTCTTCAACCTTCAGCTCCTTCAAGTTCATCCTGTAATAGGGCATTCACTGATGCCCAGAATGATATGTGTGAGTATCACTTTCTCTCTCAAGCTTTTGGCTGACAAGGTTACAAAGCTCTTGTGCAGAAATTACTGTTCACAAACCCCTTCCAACCACATGAAGAGAGAAGTGAAGGATTACCTCTGGCTCATGACTTTGAAATTCAGTTGAATAGCGATATTCTGGATGCCTAGGACCCACTGAATCTGCCCTTTCCAACTCCCTTCGTGCTCGTTGCTGCCATGTGAAATCCATTGGAAAGTATTAGAAGGCAGGTTGAAGAATATATATATACTCAACTAGTAGTGAAACCCATCTCAACTAAATCAGAACTTGGAAGAGATGGATGTCTCACTTCTCTGCTGTCAGTTCTTTCAAATAGCACAACGCGTCCTCCCCTGTCACCAGTTGCCAAATGCTCCCCACTCTTGTCAAATTCAATGGCAGAGATGATGTCCACTGCAGCACATCAGTCAAGTGACATGTTAAGTTTCCCACAATTAAGCATGTTCAGATTGCCACATTTCATTTGTTCTAGAGTTTGTTTCAAGCACAACGGTGGAATTACATTTTGTACATTAGAAATGGTACATGTCGATTGAACAGGCACAAGAAAAGGTGGAGACAGTTGAGTTCCTGAAGTGGAATGGGTGGCATCTACATTGTCATCAAATTGTCCTGCATGAAAAGGTTCTTTTCAAGAATCTGCATGCAACACAACTAATTTGAACTGGAGTTTGCCACAATGCAACCTCTCTACCTCCATCACAATTGTGTGCACATTCCACAAGCCACAAGAAGCTCAGATCTATCTCCCCAATACACACAATGTTGCTTAGGTCTATGCTAAGCACACCATATGAGGAAATCTAAAAATCCTGGAACAACAGCCACAAAAATACAACAAGAGCTTCTGTGGCTGTTGTTCTGTCAGAGTGTGAATGTGAAGTACCACCCTGAGCAGGTGCCACACCTCAGTTCAGCTGTGGCTTGAACTCCCATATTCTCAGGAAGCAGATGTAAACCTTAAAGTTCCAGGAAATCTGAAAGACCTAACTCTCAGCTTTTGTGTAAGGAACACAGATCATCACATTCTCCAAAAACTGGTTCAAAAAGCTTAACTGGGCACCATCACCACGTATAAAGGCAAAGAATGGTGACATCGCTAAAGAGTGATACACAGAAGAAACGGTCACTCCGTTCTTTAGGGCAAATACCTCCTTCTGAAGGTGGGTAACTGTTTACTGACAGAACCAAAGGAGCATCACAGTGAACTTTCACCAATAACTCAAAGGCACTTCACATTTGAGACATGTAGGGCAACTTTTCTGAGGAGGAAGTCCTACTGATGGATTGACTATATTGGTGACATCTACTCACATGTCTGCAATGTGATCTGGACCCACAACCACTTCCAAGGTGGACATGACCACCAGCCACCACTCAGCTTGAAACTCAAAAGAAAACCAAAAACAACAGGGGAAGGGAATGAATGTTCACAAAACAGTTTTTTGAACCATGAAAGGGAGGAGTAAAACTGCACACATGCTCACTGATCCTTCCTATTGTGGTCATCTAAATCTCTCTTGCAAGTCAAGTCCCTGGGGTTCTCACACATACATTGGAAGACCACAGAATCCAGTAAACCCTCATTGTAGCTAGGTTACCCTCTTAAGAGCAACATGTAGAATAAACTCACAGACCAAAGTTGCAAGATAGTTAGTCCATCCACCAGGCTCCACCTCCATTTCCCAGTCCAGCTCTATGTGGCTCGATGCTCAAGAAGATACTTAAAACAAACCAGAGAGGAAAAAATATTCACAGAAGAAGCAACGACAACGACAACAACAACATACACATATACATACCTTCTTGAACCTCTTCTCCTGCAGCACGCTCTCCAAAGACTTGAGAGAATTTCCACTCAAGAGCCGGCTGCGGCTGCCGTCCTCCTCCTCCTGCTCCGACTTGCTGACTCCCGGATGCGGGCGACCCACCACCTCCCGCACTCATCATTTCCCTAAGCCCTCCTCCACCGTAACCCTAAAATGGCTGAAATCTACAACAACTCACAACTACCAAAAAAACCCACAAAGCTCTGGGAGCTCCCGCTCTTCTTCTACAACAACCACATTGCAACAACAACTACCACACTTCTCCCTCCCTCCCCTCTCTCCTCCATAGCTTCCGCGACATGAGCTCTGCTGCTGTTGCTGCTGCTGCTAGATACCACCACCAAATCCATTCACAATTAGGTCATTGGAAAGCCAAGCAAAGCACCCAGCAGCCATGAAGGAAGGATACAAAACCAGCATGTACTAAAGATTGAATGATGCTGTAAAGCGCGATGATAACTACAAGAGCGGATGCACCGCATCACAACCCCTCTCTTCTCCCAGCACTCTCTTGTCCCCCTCCCCCCTCCCCTCCCCACAACACACAAAACGCAACGACAACGCAACAACAACAACAGAAGAGGAGTCTGATCGCTCGTCAGCCACTCCTCTTCTCTAACCTAGTGAAGGTGCATGCCCGCTGCCCGTTTCTAAATTTTTTTTCTGCCATGCCCTCTGCCCGCTTGTTTCTTGCTGGCTTTCTTGCGCCCCTACTGCTTGCATTAACACACACACTTGGCGTATTTGTCCGCACCAGGAATTCTGGAATCTCCCGGGTCTTGTTCTTCATGATCAAAAGCCCTTGCACACTCTGCACTTGCTTCTTCTTTGTTTCGCTCTGCTGTTTCTTGTTGCCTGCATGCATGGGTCTCAAGAATCAGAATCCAAAGCTCTACAATCCCATTGAATGAACAACTCACAGCTCTTACAGAATCTATTCAAGCCATTGCTCCAAAAAATCTGTTCAAATCTGTTCAACCCATAGTTCTCTACTCCATTTTAACCCATAGTTTAAAGAATCCCATCTACTGAATCGATTTCTATAGAATTTATTCAATCCATATGGAATTCATTCAATCCATAGTTCTGTAATCCATTTAATCCATAGTTTTAGAATCCCATCAATTGAAACCATTACTATAGAGTTCATTCAACCCATAGTTTTAAATTTTCATCTATTCAAACCATTGTTATAGAATTCATTTAACCCATAGTTTTAGAATCCCATCTACTGAAACTATTGTCATTCAACCCATAGTTTTAGAATCCCATATACTGAAACCATTGCTATAGAATTCATTCAACCCATGGTTTTGGAATCCATCTAACCAATTGTTATAGAATTCATTTAACCCATAGTCTCAAATCCATTTAACCCATAGTTTTGGAATCCCATCTATTGAAACTATCGTCATTCAACCCATAGTTTTAGAATGCCATATGTTGAAACCTTTGTTATAGAATCATTTGACCCATGGTTTTTGGATTCCATTTAACCCACAATTTTAGAATCCCATCTATTGAAACCATTGCTTATGGAATTCATTCAACCCATAGTTTTGGAATCCATTTAACCCATAATTTTAAAATCCATCTATTGAAATCATTGCTATAGAATCCAATCAACCCCATAGTTTTGAAACCCATTTAACCCATGGTTTTAAAATCTCATATATTGAAACTATTGCTATAGAATTCATTAAACTTGTAGTTTTGAAACCCATTTAACCCATAGTTTTAAATTCATCTATTGAAATCATTGTTATAGAATTCAATTAACCCATAGTTTTAAATACATATATTGAAATCGTTGTTATAGAATTCATTCAAACCATAGTTTGGGACTTCATTTAACTAATAGTTTTAGAAACCGTCTATTGAAACCAATGTTATAGATTTCAATCAGCCCATAGTTTTGGATTCCATTTAACCCTTACATTTAAAATCCATCTATAGAAACCATTACTATAGAATTTATTCAACCCCTAGTTCTAAAATCCATATGTTGAAACCATTGCTACAAAATTCATTCAACCCATGATTCTAAAATCCATTAAACTCATTGTTTTAATGTAGGGTAAAACCCAAGGGGCCAAGGAACTTTACAAGAATAAGGGCCTGATGAGGTGAAACTAAGCACAAGTTTGATTTTTTGTAAAAGCATGCCCCAAAAGGCTTTACATGGTGTAAAAATTGTGCTTGTCTTTTTCTTTAAAAACATTCATGTGATATCCAATGGGTATCATGAGAAAAAATGACAACAAAATTTTCAAAAATATAATTGCTTTCCTTGCCTCCCAATAAGGTTACATGCAACAACATCAAAAAAATATGGTGCAAGTGTTTATGAATTTATTTAACCCATAGCACTAAAATCCATCCATTAAAACCATTTTTCTAAAATCCATCCATTGAAGTCATTACTCTAAAATCCATTGAAATCATAATTTTAAAATCCATCCATTGAAACCATTATTATATGATCCATGTGACCCATAGTTCTGAACTCTATCCATTGCCCTAGAATCCATCCATTGAACCCATAGTTCTAGAATCTATGCATTGAAACCATTGCTCTAAAACCTAGTGAACCCATTGTTGTAGAATTTATTGAAAAATAGTTTTTAAATCCATCCCTTGAAGCCATTGTTTTAAAATCTTTAGAATCCCAACTCTAGAATCCATTGAAGGCATTGTAGAATTTATTGAAGTAATGTTTTTAAAATACATTTAAGTCATTCCTTTAGAAATCCAAGTGTGTTAGTTTTTTTTGGGATTGGAGACATGAATAGAAAGAATGCAAGGAGGTCACCATATATGCACAAGGGATGATGACAATGAAGGTATTATTGCTTAAGCCTTGCACTAATTTTGTTAGAAGGATTTTGATTCTTATGTAGTTTGAAAATTTTATTTTAACGGCATTTCTTTTGTAAGTACAAATTTTTTTTCTTCGTTTCTTTTGTTGGGGATTATTTCAAAGCTTTATGTAACTTGTATATTTTTTTACTCATTTTTTCTTTTCTACAAAATAAACCCAAGCTTGATTTATATATATATACATATATATTTGCTAGCTTGTAGATAATCTTACATGCACTTCTTTTGTAAGTCTTTTTGTTTCCTTTCCTTGAAAACCAATGTGTTGAACATCTTTTTTTGAAGTCTTGCTTGGAAATTTAATTACAATTTATTTGAGCTTCAAATTTTGCTTTAAAATTCAGATATATTTTGTTTCCATTTTAAGGGGTGTTAATATATGTTGTTTCAAGTCTTGAATTCCATCACATATTGTTGATGGTTGAATGTGTAGGTTACAAATTCTTAGGGTGAAAATCACAATGTTGATTTTTGTTATATTTTGAAAGTTTTTCCAACTTGCAAACTATTGTAAATAAGTCTTTTTTTTTTCTCTAAGTATATAACCAAGCAATTAGATGTCTTTTGACCCCATTTTCTTGAAAACAATTGGGATAAATTAAAAGTCTTTTTTCTCTTAGTTTGATATGGTGGTGATGCATCTTGTTGCATCAAATGTTACTCATTGATTTGGTTGTCATGTTTATTGTTGCTTCAAATGTTGAACTCATTGCATATGTGGGTGGCAGAATTTTAGTTTGTAAACACCAAGTTTGGCATGAAAAATGAAACAACACAAAATGGATCATTAAAAATCATTATGTCCTTCCCAATCTCATGATATATTTTACACATACATGATATTGAAGAAGATGAAGGACTAAAACACCTTATGCCATGTCAAATTAAATGAGAAAAAAATTGAAGCAACTAAATCAATTGTTGAAATTTTCTTGTTCAACAAAACATAGTTCAAAACATAGTACCAAAATGTAATCATCAACCAAAAATCTATGTTTGCAAATTGCTATGAGTTTATGTTATGATTTATTTTCATATATGTGCAAAATATAATTCTAAAAAAAGGACATTGCAAATTTCTTATGAAATAACATATAATTAGTGTTTTTTCATTATTCCATCAAATTTACGATTCTTGATAATAAGAAGTCACAAACTGTGATGTTTTTTTTGTCATTTGAAACTATTGATCTAATATGGGAATTTGCTTCACATTCACCAATCCATGGCCTATGTTCAAATATTAACCTTAAACCCAAAGCCAAGTAAACAATAAAATGGTTTTTTTTTCGCACATAATATCATTAATTTTTACAATAAATTCATCAATTGGGTTCATTGAAACATTGTTTGGAAATAATTTTGTGTGTAACCAATTCATGGGTAAGCATGTAGTTAATTGGTTTAATGTGACATTAATAAATAAATTTGGTTTTGTACAATATTATATGAAATGTCATGGTAATCTAATGCAAAGAAACAATATGCAAAATATATAGAAAATGGAGAAATTTAATTTGTCAACTAAACAACGTTTAATGGGTATGTACCATGTCATGTGCTATAATATCAACGTTTACAAATATCATTGTTCACCCACACATAAACCAAATAATATAAATCATCCTAAATGGGGTCTTAATTCCAAATTGCCCCAAATTTTGATGATTCAAAAGATTTGCTTGTCGCATTCCCAAACTCTTTAAAAGACCCAAATGTGGGTCCCATAGTGAAACAATGAAAAATAAAATAGTTAAGGCACACTCTTTAATTCACAACATTTCTAAAGTAGGAAGGCATGTTGGAATTTTGAAATGGGACTAAAACGAACTCACAAGTAAAAGTTCAAGATGAAATCAATTTGTATAACTAAGAAAAGAGGGCGATTAGTGCAAATTGAAACACAAATAATGTGATGAATTTAATAAGAATAACTTCAAACACAAGTTTTACACGGCCTTCAACTTTTGGGAAAAAACACCATTTGTGACTCTTCGTGGGGGTTACATTTAAATCACATTTTTTCATGGGATTTTCAAATGGGAGTCCCAAAATTAAAACTTTTAATATTTTGAAAAATTGGACGTTCATATCTATTGCACCCCTAAACTCCTTTAAAGACTCAAATGCGAGTCTAAAAATGAAAATAACGAAAAAAAAAAAGGAATTGGGGTACGCTCCTTAACTTGCAACACTTCAAGGGTTAAAGGGGTGTGTTAAAGCTTTGGGATGGGGATTAGGACGAATGACAAGCGGGTCAATTATTCATATAAACTCGCATAAACCAAACAACAAGTTGGTTAATGCATAGTTAAAGCATTTTTGTTACACGAACGAGCCATAGGCATACACGAACTCACAAAACCCATCACAACCAGATTTGGAGGAAGCCACCACCTTCACCCTTAGTATTTTTTGTGATTAACCATAGAGGTTACATCCAAATGTCATCTTTCCAAGGACTACCAAGTCAAGAATCCCAAAATTTTCGAAATTGGGACTCCTACCACTTTGGAAGCCTATAATTTTTTTTTCAAACCTCCGAGTAAGGTGAGCTCTAAAACAAAGTTGTAGCCTTAGTCGAAAGCTTTCCAAAGATATGTGGCACACCACCTACATGCATGTAATTCAAGGCAATTCTTAACTTTTAATGGTTGGGAGTGAAATTGACACTTTGACTCACAACCCTTCTTTTGGCCATAACTTGTGTTATAAGTACTCAAGTGGATCATGCGAACCCATTTTAAACATCTATGTCTTAAGATATTTTCAATGGTATAAGGAACATTTCAATCCAATGAATTTTGAACCTTCAAATTACTCTTTGAACATTGAAGCGTCCACAAGGACTCCAATTCCCAAAGTGAGAGTCCATTTAGGAGTGTGTGGGCTCATTCCTTCACACTCTTTTGCATTCCCGGAAATGTGAATGTGACTCCTAGGTTGCATTCTTGGCTTGCATATTTTCATGCCCTTGTCTTAGTCATAAGCCCAAAACTAAGGTCGTGGTGATATCTTTTTCAATTCAAACATGTTTAGAACATGCGAAAACAATATTTTATAACTCTTAAAAATTTATTTCCAATGGTGTATTACATGCCCCAATTGGAAATCATTTGAACCCTGTTCTAAGTGGATTGTGGTTGGGAATCAAATTCGTAATTTGATTCCCGACACTTTTTTTCATCATAATTCATGCAAATTTCATGTTTAAATGAATAATGCAAAGGCATTTTAGGCATTTACATTTCAATACCTTTCCAATGGTATTTTGGGGCCCAATTTGGTGTTTATATACCTTTTCATCTAAGGTTTTGAATATTCAAGACTCCTATATGAATGCAACTCTCACAATGGGAATGCACTTGGGAGTCATTAAATTCAATTTTTTACACTCTTTCACATTTGTGAAAATGAGTTTTATTTTTGAACATCATATGCCTTTGCTTTTCACATTTAATCATGAATTCAATGTTAAGGTTGTGACATTACTCATTTATGAAACTTGGAGGAATCCAATCCCAAAACACACAACAAAATACACACAACAATATGCACAAACAAAACTTGCATTAAAAAAAACTTACAACAATAAACTTTATGTGTTTTGAAATCTAAAATCACAAAACATGATTAAAAAACACACAACTTGAAATTATATCCCAAATACAAAATAACTCAAACCCCATTCACATTTGAACTAATTTCAAGCTAACACATAATTAACTACATTAACATTATAATTTACCATTAACTTAATTAAAAATTAATTGGGCAACTAAATTACATCTCCTCACAACCATATGTGTTTATTACCTACTTTAATTTATCAACTAAGAATGTGATGAAGTGACTCCTTAGTTTATTTTATAAAATAATCTTTTTTTTGGAAATGGTTTATTTTTCACTACCATATAACCAACACTTTGTGAACTCCATATTACAAAATTATACAATGCACACATGGTTTAGGGAATGAGATATTGCAATGATTTTTAAACCACATTCAAAACTAAAGATAATGCCGACAATAAAAAAAATAATTATCGATGTTCAAACTTGCCGCACTTTTTCTATAATTAGATGACATGGTTGTTGACATGGCACCACTAATTTTTTGTGTTAACAAAGAAATTAATGTATTGTCACCATGGTAAAATGTTTGAAAAATTTAAAAACATAATCCTTAATATCTTTGATATCTTATTACATCTGATTCCTACCTATTAATTTATCAACAAGAGGTAATAATATTATTGATCTCCCATGCCTCACCATCGCCACACTTGCCATGCAAGCTCCTCCAATAACAATGAACAAGTGTTATAAGTTCTTTTGGCAACAACAAACACACAACACAAATTTTATTGTAATAAACTCCATAAGTACCCAAATTATCTTGCGCCTTTGCAGCAAGCATGATTTGTAGGAAACATCTTTTAGCATACTCTAGTGCACCTTTGTAGTAAACATTGTCTACATCAAACAATTTTGTGTGAAATTTTTTATAGCGTGCCTTTGTAATAAGCGTCACCTATAGTAGACAAATATGTAATAAACATCTTATAATGTGCCTCTGTAACAATTGTCACTTACAATAAACAATTTTTTAGCAAGCATCATTCAATGGAGGCTATAGATTTTATGAACAATCATGTAGACAATTCAAGAAAGAATTCAGCAAGAGGAAGAGGAAGTGGAAATGAAGAAGTTAATCCTTCATGGTAACACAATAGCAATTAGAGCCAAGAGGAGGTGCTTGCATTGAATAATTATAAACACAAAGAGCACATATATTTGAAGAACCTCATCTACCCAAGGGCGAACATGATCCTTACAATAGAGAGATGGAAAAAGATATCAGAAGAGTTGCAAACAAAGACACACTAAAAGACACCACAAATTGGCAAAATGTGTAAGGATAAATGGAACTACATCAATTGTGAATACAAAAGGATTGTAGATTACCACAAAGGCACCGGAAACAACACATCCTACTTGGACTTGTCCTTGGAAAAGTGCAACAAATTCCATTTGCTAAAACTCTTCAATGGTAATTATTATAATGTTATTGAGGTTTTCCAAGGGGAGAGAAACATCCATGTTGTAATGCATGTGAAGGATTTACTTGCAAAAGGATATGGAACACAACAAAGTGAAGAACAATAGGAACATTTTCATGTTACATAATCGTTACGCTCTTTCATGCAAGATTTGCTCAAAGAAGACAATGTTCCTAATGACAATGAAGATCTCAACAATTCAACATCGGCATTAATCAAGGAGTTAATGTAGAAACTCCAATAAATGATCTTTCACATTCTTCTACATCAAATAACCTTCAACCACCTCCATTCCTCGATCTTGGTGATTTTTCAAATTACACAACATTTATGAAAGGCAAAAAAATTCAACAGGAACCACAATGATAACTCTTGGCAATACTATAGTGAAAAGGAAAAAGACATATGTCTTCATGTTAATCATCAAATCACATAACAAGGTCATTGTAAATGCCATGGACCGAAACAACAATATTCAATTAGACATTGACAAGATATTAAAGGGGTAGGATGAGTATGTGATTTTAAATGAACAAGGTAATTAGGATAAGGACTAATCAAGGAACTTTGTTAGTTTGAATTTTGAATTATTGTTGTTTTGGTCATGATGATGTGATTTGGGATAATTTAAAAGGTTAGAGTTTTGGAGAACATGAAGGAGGAAAATGAAATAGGGGCTTTAAAAAAAAAAATAGTAGGAAAAATTGTAAGTACTTATAGTAGAAAACCACAAACTTTATTCTGATGTAGCACAAATTTTAAGTGTTGTTTTGGATTTTGTTTTAACAAAACATAGGATTATGTTGTAATTCAGAGTCATGTTTTCAGTATTACAAAGAAACACAAATGACACACCCCCAAGCTCCTTGATGGACTCATTGTAAGTCTAAAAATGAAGACAACGAAAGGAGAAGTTGGGGCGCGCTCTTCGGCTCGTAGCACTTTGGAAGTAGAAGGGCATGCTAGAGCTCCGGGATGGGGACTAGGAAGATTGATAAGTAACTCAATTACTCACATGAACCTGCACAATTTAAACAACAAGTTGATTAATGCATAGCTGGAGCACTTTTGGTGCACGGACAAGCCATGGGCAAATGGACTCACAAGACTCACCATGGCCCGGATTTGGGGGAAGCTACCACCTTCCCCCCCTTATAGTATACTTTGTGCCTAGCCACGAGACCAACACCCAAATGTCATTTTTGTCCCGGGACTCCCAAATTGGAGTCTTGAAATTCCCAAAACTAGGATTCCTACGACTTTGGAGACCCATAACTTTGTGTGCAGACCTTCGATTGGGATGAGGTCAAAAGCAAAGTTGTAGCCCTCGTTGAGAGCTTTCCAATAGTATGTGGCACTACACCTTCATGCCACCTGCACGCAAGGGAATCAAGGCGATTCCCGACTTTGAGTGGTCGGGAGTCAAATTGGCCATTTGACTCCCGACCTTTATTTTGGCCATAACTTATGTTTTAACCAAATGGGTCATGCAAGCGCTTTTAAAACATCTATGTTCCAAGAAATTTCCAATGATATAAGGAATTTTTCAATCCAATGAGTTTTGACCCCTGCATTTACCCTTTGAAGATTCGGGAGTCCATTGAAACTCCAACTCCCAAAGTGGGAGCTCACTTGGGAGTGTGGAGGTTCATTCCCTCACATTCTCTGCACTCCTATGAGCATGAAATATGACTCCCAGGCTCACTCTTGGCCCGCACTTTTACAAGCCCTTGCATTGGTCGTGAGCCCAAGGCTAAGGTTGCAACAACAAACTTCTATAGTGAATTATATGTTCATCCTTTGTGTGAATTTTCTATAGTATCCAATTTTGATGAAATGAATTATAATCTTGTTTATGGAGTTTTTACAATATATTCTGAAGTGTAGGTTTTGGTTATATCCAATAACCATGAATCTGATGTTGGAATGAATGGTACTGTTAAGTTTGTTGAGGCTTAAGATAAAAATAATGAACACATGCATGTGAAAATTATTTGTTATAGCAGTGTGAAATATTATGCAAGAATTTAAATATCATTTGTACCATTTGGTGACCATCTTGTGAGGAATTATTATTTTTTGTTCTTTCTTTCAATAATGGGAAGGTTTTCTACAAATTTTGTTGTGTACTATAGATAACAGTGTTCAGATGAATCATGTTTTGTTTTTTCAATTCAAAATTTTAAAGGGTATGTTATAAAGTATTAAAGGTTTACGCAATTGATGTTGTAAGGACTGCAAAGCAATCTATAGATTCTAAAAACAGAGAATTGTGAAACAAGATGAATCGGATGGTGACCTGGAATTTACAATAACAATTGGACTTATAAGCAAATCAGCAAGTTATTGAAAGTTAGAAGAAAATAATCTTGAAAATGGAGAAGAGTATGTAGGGCCTACAAAAACCCCATATCAAAATTTGATGTTGGACATATGAGTTCTAAAAACAAAAGAAAGGCTTATGGGGCATAGGTTGTTTCTACCACAAGAAGTGGTATGGTGGGACGTATTGACTAGGGGTCTTCAAAGAAGGCACAATTCCAGACAATGATCTTCACGGAGAGAAATGTAGTCGACTACTTATCTGAATGACCGGATGCAATATATTTCTTAGCCACAATATGTGGTTCAAAGTCGTAGAGATCAAGATGGAGGAGGGAATTCTATAGTACTTGATCAACCACATGAAATCTTAAGTCCAAAATCGGTGACTAGCCAAAAGAAGGATGTTATAAGAGGTATACAACCCAAGTTCATGTATTAATCTACATTTCCAGATTACTATGAACTAATGGAACATTGGGAAATGGATGAAAACACCAATGTTGATGTGTTTGAAGAAACCAAGGAAAATTACCCACGATCATGAGTATGTAGAAGCACAAATGAATTTGTTGGATGAAGTATCGCAATTGTATTCACATCAAAGGAATCCATGGTTGGATTAAACAAGGCACACAATTGAAACATGGGATCATGAATCTATGGATTTGGAGATGATCAAATCACTTTCAAGGGTCTACATTCTATGAAGAAGAAAGACATGTAATCATGGATTGTCCTTTTGTGCCTTTTCATATCAAAATAAGTATTGCTAGGCATGTGGAGTTACAGAATGTAGCAAGAGCATTAATGGATCAACCACAAGAACATGAATTAGGAATTCCTGTAGTCCATAACAGATTTAGAAGCATGGAGTTGGGAAGCCAATTGGGACCATAGAGTTGACATATTCATCCATCTATTCAGACCATGAGTAAAGAACCAGAGGAGTATTCACATCCACATACTACACCATAGTGGATACCAATGGGTAATCGCAAATTGGAACATCATTGATCTTGGGTCAACACAACTCCACCAGTAGTGTTAGAAACAACAATTATTGAAACTCGGAAATAACATACTGGAATAAGAGTTACTCAATCACTTGATGCACGTATAACAACCACAAGAGTGGAAACGATTGTTGTGCCCAGCATAAATGTTGTCAGAAGGGGAGTCCTAATTAGATCTATAACAAAATTGGATAGTGGATTAGGTGGAATCTCGACAGTAAGGAATTTAAGTCAAAGTTTGGCACTACCAATAACTAGAGTTGTTAACATATTTCAAATGATGTTTACTAGTTCGATAACAACTATTCATGTGAATAGGACTACAGATCGACCACTGATGAGTTTAATGGCTATTGGAAGGTATAAAAATGTAAATGTCGTGCATCCAAAAAGAGGATACTGAGAACCAATTATTGTAAATGTACCAATTTTCGTGCATGTTGATAGGCCACCTCTATTGCATTTGCAGAAAAGTCTTATGCAGTTCCAAGCACTGTAGCAGATACACAAAATTGGTCACATAATAATGATTATGTGGCCTATATCTTTTTGCATTGTCATGATTAGCTCCTCCACACAATTTTATGATTTCTTTACTTTTGGAATTATGTGCTTCCTAATGAACCCTCTTCAAACTACAAAATCAGAAAAATTGTGAAAAATAACCAGGGAGGAAGAAAACCCTAAATTAGGTTTTTCTATACATTCTGGTCACATTACTAGGGAAATGTGACCACACAGAGAGAAAGAGAGTTCAAAGAGAAAATTATTCCTTCATAACAAATACAATGGACACTACTTTTTTTCAAGCAGTACTACAAGGAAAGAAGAAGGGGGAAAAGAAAAGTAATCTCAATCATGCAATTGACAAAGAGAGTTATTTTGCAACTAGAAAAGACAAACAAATAGAGACACACATAAATACATGATGCAAGAGATAGAGGACAAACGAAAAAGGTTCATAGCAAGAGGAGGACCTTGATACAAAGGCTTGGGAGTTACTTGAATGTGCCATGGGATCTTGAATCTTGCAATATTTGATTTATATTGAATCAATGCTTCTTATTTGCCCATTTGATATTACAACATTTCATAGGATTGTATTAATGTTGTGACAATGAATACCATTGTTTTAACATTTTTAATGTGTTGATTTTATGTGACATGCAACAACATTGAAAATCCACCTTTATGAAGGTTGTAACAACATCAATTTAATAGCTAATCAATTTGTGTTGTTTAAATAGTGACAAGATCTTATTCATTGAATGTGTGTTAAAAAATGTAAATTATTTCAAAATAATCCCAATGGTAATTCAATACATATTGTTATAATGTCATCAACATATTGTATCAATGACCATATTAGCATTGAATCTTCAACATATAGTCATCAATTTGATGACTTATTAATGTATGTTGTGCCAATGTTGGTCATA
>Ga0116229_10002984_pt1 | contig 27731 bp, 27 predicted proteins | sample S1TSphgellanicum_3_FD_87313 | JGI IMG/M metagenome (GOLD analysis project Ga0116229, IMG submission 87313) | Host-associated microbial communities from peat moss isolated from Minnesota, USA - S1T2_Fc - Sphagnum magellanicum MG | ecosystem: Host-associated > Plants > Peat moss > Unclassified...
ATCCCAAAGAAGCAGCGCGAAGCTCTGTGTGGAATGCTCTTGGTATGCCCAGCCCACCAGAATCTGTTCTCTCTGGGAGTATGTTCAAAGCATTCCAACCAAAAACAGAGACAAATCTGAGGATGGAGAGTCAGCAGCAACGAGTGAAGCAAAGCACTGGCCAGCAAACTTAGCCAAGACCTTAGGACCGCACTAGAAGAGTTTTCTACAGATGTTTTAGTGTATGGTTTCTTGCAGTTACCTTTCTTTACCATTTCATATTAGTGCGAGCAGAGGCACTACATATCCCATTCTGAGTGGTAGGCATACCTGCTCTGAGGTGCATATCCTGTTTTTCCCTTCTGCAGTTTTCAGTTGCATTAACCTATTACGGTTTGATTCACCACTACTGCTTTGTTGATGATGTCCTGAGCTTATCAATGTAGGCTTTAAAACAGGGTTTCTTAAAGTAGGTTTGCACATCACTTGTATCACACACACACACACTCTTCTCTCTTACTGGGTGAGCCACCTTCACATGTTTGTCACAGAACTTGCAGGTTCAGTCTTGGAAGGGGGAGAATTTCAAATTCTTTCTGGAAAACATGGAAGGGCAGAGCAAGTGAAGTTATTACTAAAGCTTACACCCCTGTACATGAAATCTTGTGGTAGCATTCATCTTCACCTTGACTCTTTTCTGACTACCTACTGAATTATCCTGTCAATCGCATTTGTAGCAAATAGTTTAGTGTTTGTACAATTTGCTTTCATGGTAAATGTCCTAGTGGGCTTGCAGCTAGATCTGCAGAGAACTTGCAGGGTTCTGATGCTTCTTGATTTAGTTTACCAGCAACAAAATTGTTTGTGTTCACCAGCTGTGATAAATTAGTTAGAGGATAGCATCTTGTAAGATCTGAGGCAGTTTAGTTCAGCTACCTTTGAGGATTAGATTGAAATATTTCAGATTGAGTTACTTTGAGGATTGGTGTACAGGATTGATGATGTTTGACAACTATTTGTGTTTAAATCTTTGGTTTTGAAAAGGGCTGGCTATGCTTCACAACACAGTGTTGTTTACTGTTGGTATTGTTACACAAACTAAGTCTTAGGATTCTGTTTTGTTTTTTGGGATCAGTTTTGAGCTCGCATCATGGAATTAGTGAGCTTGCTTTCTTGATTCTCCAGGCATTTTTCTTCTCTGGCAATCGAGAGAGATTTAAATGAAAATTATGTCAGGGAAGGTGATTGAATTTAAGATGGAAAGTTTTGGAAAAGTTCTTTACTTAAGGAACCAAGGAAGGAGAATGGATGGAAAAATTCATCAAATAAATCTGATGAAGTTTATTATAAGAGACCCTACACTTTTCATCCTTGAGTTGAGCCAGAAGAATGAAAAGTGTAGGGTCATGCCCAAGGGACGGGGCATTTCAAAGGATGAGATGGTCCTACATTTGGGGAACGGACCCTACCTATGGGCTTTACCCAACCAACATAGAGAGCATTATCATGAACCTAAAAACATGTAGATAATAAGGCCTAAGGGGGGGTGGGGACAGATCTTTCACCTATAAGTAGGCATAGGTTGCAATACCCCTCCTCTTTGCTAGAGATTATATTCATGGATACCTAATTATGCCTCTATTTCTTAAGAGTGTGAGGGGTCTTTCAATTAGATCTCATGCCTATTTAAGGTGTAAGATCCCTCTCTCTTAAAGTCTTAAGGTGTAAGTGTAAGATTTGTCCTGTTTTCTAAGGACATTCATGGATATAAGGTGCCCTCCAAATATACCAGGGAATTTCTTTGGAGGGATATTCATGCATATAAGCTGGCCTTGAAATGTACTTAGGCCCTATTTATCAAACTTAGGCCCTCTTTACACTAGGAGTCAACTTTGAGCATTTTTGGCTCATTGTTTGGCCCCAAGTTACTTTAAAATGCTACAACATTGATGTCATGATATTAATGAATGCTGGAACATTGGACCCAAGGGTTGCAAATTGGCTTCCCAAATTCAATGATGGTATCCTTTTTTTCAGCCTTGGGGGCCAATACAAGGCCATAAAGTTCAGCATTTGTTAGTAACTTGGGGGCAGATTTCCTCTTGAATACAACCTCAGAATGTCGCAAAGCACAACTCCTTATCGTGTATTGAAACCCAAAACCCTAAAACTCTAAACCCTAAACCTTAAATCTATGTGTCTCTCTCTTGTGAAACTCTTTGTTCAGACTTTGGCCTGTTTCTTGTGTTAGTTGTTTTTTCTCTTCTCACCAATTTCCAGGTGTTCAATGCAACAGTCGCAAGTTTTGTTTATGTTTACTTTTACTTAGTATTGGCACATGCCTTCCATTGTTTTACATTGTTGTAAATTTCAAATTTTAAGTACTTGCAAGCCAAATGGTGAAATCATGGGTGTCCAATTGGGTTGGTGTTTTTCAAACTTACTTCTTCTTTCACCTTGTTTTAAGGCCACCTTCATTGATATTACAAGTAAAGGGTTCAAGTTCCACATTGTTGTTATTTGTTATGTCTTGTTATGTTTTCATGAATACTAGTAGTAAAAAAATGTAGCTTTGATAGGGTTGTGAATTTTGCTATCCACCAAGCTCAATGCTAAGGTTGAAGATGAAGTCAAGCGTGAAGAATTCTTGAATCTTTACAATGTATGTTTTTGGAAGGGAATTGCAATGTTCAACTCATTAAATGCATTTGTGGTCCCCCTTGAACATTTGAAGCAATCTTGCATTTTTATCTATTCAATGTGATTTGTAAAGCCATTGAAAGAAAAGTATCTAGTTGCACTAAGGTTTTGGGTTTTTGCAAGTCTACAATGTGGTGCAATGTTTAAATATCCATCAACGGAATTGTTTGTAATGGGCAAGGTGTAGTTGGTTATAGGTTATTTGGTGAATAACTGCCTCATTTACACAGCCACTTTTCTCTATAAAAAAAATTGGCATAGGGAACCACTTTCCAAAACTACCAAAGCCCTATACTTGGTTAAGGTATTCCCCTCGTTAGTAGAAAATCCAATTCTTTTTTCTATAGTATTTTTTATTGAAAATCCACCATCTAAAAAACCTTGATTCTTTGAACATGAAAAAAATCAAATGTTTGGAATTGACATTTATTAAAAATATTAAAGAACTACCCAACACCATTCCACACATATAAATGATATTCTAGCTAGAAACACCCATTACAACTTTTATGTGTAAGGGAATGCACTAATAACAATCCCCTCCCCTTCATAACAACTTTTTATGTATAGAGGAAAGCACTAACCATGACGCCCTCCCTTTCATAACAACTTTTATGTATAGGGGAAGGCACTAACAACAATGCCTTCCCTTCAAAAGAACTTTTATGTGTAGCGGAAGGCACTAACGGTAGAGTCTTCCCCTTCATAATAAACCTTCACCTTATGCTCCTACCCGAGGATTCTTGTGTGTAAGATCCTTGCTCCAGGAATTTGTGTTGTTACAAAGGTGCCCTCAATTTCCACTACAAACCCTCTCCAAGGGTTGTTATGTACAATGAAAATGGGCCTAGTAGGGCTCATTTCACTACAAAACATATTGTTTGCGGTAGGGTGCGATGGGGTTTTCTCAGATGGTAATGGGTTCTTGGGGGGTGTCTATTCCACAAAGTAACCAATGTTCCACCACACCCTTGATCCACATAACTACAGTTTTTCTCCTCATGGATCCCCACATCACAAGTGGAACTCACAAAACCAAAAGTGGAACCATGAGTAAGATGTCCACTTGCCCCACCCAGGAAAAAAAAAACCCCCTTTTGGAAAAGCACCTGAATTAGACACCAAAACTGGTTACATGTGGTCTGGCCATTTGAGCAATCAAGTAGACCTGGTCCATAATTTTGGTCTATAATTTAGTGCATTAAAATTAGGGAGGCATATTTAGGCTCCTTTGTTGCCTCATTGATAGGTGGAATCGGTACTTGTTGCTGATTCTGCTTCTAGAACCCTAGCTTTAATGCTTGAGGGATGCTTGGGATGGCCGATTTCTGCCAGGTGTGTTCTTGCCTAGGCATCCACTAGGACAGAAAATAGCTAAAGGTGCATTCACACTTGGTGTTAAGGACTCTAGTATTAAGTCCCCTAACACCAAGCTAGTCATTTAGGACCTAAACCTACTTATCATGAAGATTTTATGTTAAGTTAAACATTGACTTAATATTAAACAATTGCTCATTTAACATTGGGTACCACCTAAGATGCCACCTAGATTTTCAATTAACACTGACTTAACATTAGGTGTGAATGCACCTTAAGTGTGGTTAGCTCATGATATTTGACCATGGTTAATAATTGCAAAATTGATTTGTCAAAAGTGGTGTTGCCATTTTGGGCTACTTACTATTACCACGTGTGACTAGGATAAAAATAAATGATGTGTGGATATTTTCTGGGAAAATAAGAGTGATCACTGAGTGAGTTAATATGGCTCTGCTCTCTACTCCTTTATGGCAAGGTCTAAGAGTATCTCCAGGGGTGTTCAGTAGTATGTGATCCTGCACAGGAAAATTGGATAAAGAAAAGTCAAAACATGTCGGTTTGGCTTAAGAAAATGGTTTTAGCTCAAGTTTGTGGTGGCTTGTAAAACGTACAGCAAATATCTGCACCTGCAGAAAAAAGTTTGATAAATACGATCTGACTTGTGCTCAGTGTTTCTGATTGGCATATCATAATGATTGGTCCAAGTGGTTTGCTATTAGTAATCTCCCCACCTATTTGCTGTCTCAGTTTCAGTTTTATGGGTGGGGTTCCAAAAAAGTAAATAACTAAACTTGGATGTGAAAAATATTTTTGCAGGGCTGTCGCATACTGAGCAAGTGCTGGAGATGATCTAATAAGTTCTAGAAATGTTCCATGAAGTTCCCAGAAAATGAACTTACAGTTCAGAGTAACACCTGGTGAACAATCCTCAAAATGTGGGACCAAATGAAAATTATGTTGTTCTAGTGTCTCCCGCTAACAAACATTAGGGTTTTTGTTTGACTGATATTGTCATGTGACATGCAACTTATTAATGTCCAGTTGGGTGTCATGTGACTTACCTTTTTGACAAAAGAAGAGAAAGAAATTGCATCTAAAATTGTTGCTTATATTAATTTTTCCTTTTTCAAATGTCATAGTAGCAGCCTCTTTTTCAGTGCAATTTTTTAATTTTTTTCTGGTGGATTCAATGAGTTTTTGAAAATAAATCGTCAAAAGTAAAAAATGAAAATTTAAAATCGTCAGTTTTCAATACATGGTTCAAGTAGGTAGCCAAAAATGGATGTTAGAATATTTTACTTTCATATTTTTAATAGCCAAATTTGTTTTAATTGGCTTACAAATGATGGACGCCTTGGCTACATTGCAAAATTGAAATAAAAATAAAAATAAAATGTCACAGGATCTAAAAAATCTGGACATAAAAATTACAACTAGAAAGCAAAACTTAAATTTTACCTCATAAATTTAAGTTATTGTTTGTGGCAAAAAAAAAGAAGTTGTTTTTACATCATAAATGCATCTTACTTCCAAATTATAAATGAAAAAGACATTTCCAAGGTGGTTAGAATGAGCATCTATATCTTCTAGAAGATTGTGTTCATCTTGTTTCAAAATGATGAACTCCACACCTCCAAGTCTCTTTGATAGGTGATCATAAACTCAACAACATGAAGACCAAAAAGAAGAAACTAAAAAGCACAAAATGGAGTTAGGTTTTTGTGAAAATACAAAAAAAACCAAAAAAAAAAGAAAAAGTTCTTATCTTTTGTATCTTATTACTATGAACATCAAGGCTAAGAATATGCCTCCAATGTATGATATTATTGCAAGCATCAATTCACATTGATTCCACACACACACACACACACACACACAATAACATATACCATTATGTTCTAATACTCATAAATTATGAACATGGCTTTTAACAAGCTTCTTTTGATTTCCAAAGCCATGCCATGCTCGTAAGATTTTTGCTTGCTAGAAAATTGCAAAATCTCTTGCCAAAATTTTCAGTGCTAATCTATGCTCATCGCTTTTTCAGTTATTGATGACAATTTTCTGTTGGCATCACAATAGCCACCTTCAAATGCCGCTCAATTACTTGCTCTTTGTTGCCATGAAAATCAAGTTATGGTGGGAAGAATTTGGGCATCATTGTAATGTAACAAACTTATATACAATATTGTTAGTAATGTATATAATAGGTATGTAATTTTGGGCAAAACTGATGGGCATTAGGATTTAGAGTATCAGTGCAATAGGGTTTAGGATATTAGGGTTTTTTTTAGACTGTAAGTTCTTAACTATTGAAATGTGAAAGTCGGTTGCTTTCCTGAATACTCACAGTCTCTGCAACTACTATGAAGCTCTGTGATCCGGAGGTGGATGAAGCTGAATCAGATTGCAAAGCTGGGTTTTCAAAACAGCATAAAAAATTGCATCTGTCATGAGAAGGTTTGAATGGGAATATCATGAGTCCGGTGATGGGTGTCTCAATAAATGTTATTGAACTCTGTAGCTCTTCCTGTCACTAACAGCATACAGCAAACCATTTTTGTATGAGGAAGACACAAGCTTCAAAATCTGGAGGAGTTTCATCATGCATTTTATTAAGGTAACCCCGCCACCTTGGGCAAACTATATTAGTACAGGTTGTGGAACTGTTCCACAGATCCCTCCAAAGGCAAATTCCTAATGCAGAATTCCCGTCTGAACAAGGGCCCACTCATATTTGCTCTACTTCTCTTTTAAAATATGTTTATCTCTACAAATTCAGTAAAGGGATGAAAAGTGTGCAAGAAACCTCTGAGCTGAAGTTACATTTTTTTTGGAGTCAATGATCTTGGCTTCCAGTGATGAATCTGCCATCATCAATTTTCCCTCCAACTATAGGCAGAGGATGGGCTTCAGTGTTGAAGACAAATTGTGTTAATGGTAAGACACTCGTGTCCCCAAACAACAAATATAGATACTTCAGAGTCTCACCAAGAAAGAAGGTTTCCATCTTGTCTCTTTTTGGAGCTGGAATGACTGTCACATCGCTAAGAGATGTGTACCCTCCAGAATTGACCTTTGTATGTCTTTCAAATGCCTGAAAGATGTTCCAGCCCCAGTTCCTGTACCTGCATTACAGAACCAGGAAGGTCAGCTGCACTATGCATTCCCTCCACAGCAGTATGCACACCATTTGTTTCATAGATTTGTTTCCTATCTCACATCTATGAAATTGCAGAGACATCTACAAAGCAACAATTGAAGATAAAATGACAACGAGTGGAGTCATAACTTTATGAAAGTTGCTCACAAAGTCTCAGACCATCACCTTGATCACAAATAGCAGTGACAAGCTGCCATGACTACTCACTGACTTCATCAGCTCCCACCAGTGGGTGTGGATCAGTAAAAAATAATCTATCAAAAATTTCAGGCAAACTATTGTACAAAATCTGCATGTTGAGTTTCTGTTACATTTTATGTTACATGATGGTCATGTTGTACTCATTGCAGTGAAGAAAAAAATGAGTAACTGCTGTTCCACAAACCTGGGATCCTCAGTGATTCTGTAAAGTATGAAAAGGGACTCGACTGTTTCTGGGCGAAGAAGGTTGTGACGATCTGCAGGTCTGATGCGGATGTCGTGCTTGTACATTGAATCTGCCTTTCCTCCCTCCACAGCAACATTTTCAGCCTGCAACAAAACACCTCCCCAATCTCAGGACATTCTAGAACTACAGTCTGCCTTTTGGCCATTTTGGAATCTGAGGAAACAAGACCAGAAAGCAGAAATACACGAAAGAATTGATGGGGCTGGGATTTGTGAAGATATCACTTACATATAGATTGAAGTAAGCAATTTCTGGTGCCAGGCCAGTCTGTGTGACCTCATACATCTCATAGCAGGTCTTTGCTAACTCCTCTGCCAGCTCCAAATCTTGCAAGGCGCTCTCGCTCAAAAGATCTACACAGCAAGACCTTGTTGGACCATATGATTACACCAGAAAACACATGTCCATATGTGATGTGTGTCAATGCACCAACATGATCAATGCAGAATTGACCTCTTCAAAACTACATGAAACCATGGTTTATGTTGAGTGGTTACCCTTGGCCATAGCTTCCTGTTTAGTCAGCCCTCTGGTTGCCCCAAGAGCAAGATTCCCTGCTAAGAAGCACACCTGCAAAACATAATCACCATGTCAATGTTAAGAGTGTGAACTCTTTCTCAATGATCAGTTAACTATGAGACATAACCTCCAAAATATGCCAACTTGTTGCAGAGAATTCCCTAGCCTCCCAAACTACTTTTGTTTCTTATGGGCAACAGGCCAGTACACAATCTGTCATTTTGCCATCAGTTGCAAACTCTCATATCCTCTCCAACGTAGGACTGGACCAAAATGTGCAATACCAGATGGTCCATCTTTGGATGCACAGCCCCATGGGGTCCATTTGGCAGCTCGCCAACAAAAACCAAGCTACTTGGTTCTGACTTCTTGACCAACAAATGCTTAACACCTCCCATTGCCTCCTCATACATATTTCGCAAATATGCAACACTGCTCTCATTGTATGCAGCACCACCCTGCTGTAGCCAAACTTTGAGCAGATATTCATAATAGCTGTCTCCACGCGAGCCGAGCCTTATGTTGCTACCTTCAAACTGCCCTGATTGTGGACTGAAACAGTCACACCATAATTTACTCAGAAATCAATGCAAAGTTGGTCCTGTAAACAAAAAATAAAAACAAATGTATTTGATGGAACGAGGCTGCCAGGAAACCCACTTGATATAGATAGGGACAAGGCCCTCTGTCTTTGGAAGACCCCTGAAATGCTCATACACATCCATTGCAGCTTTTGCGTACTTGGGGTCCCCAGTAATGTAACTGAGGTACCAAAACTCCATCTGCACAGTGGTTACTTCAGATGTGCTGCTGAACCCACCACCAAAACCAGCTGTATGTGCACTCCGCTCCTGAAGAATCACATCTGAAAAAGGGACAGGGGATGGACTACTTGTAAATGCAGCCATCAAGCGGTCTCCAAGATCTTTTGCATTGTCCAAGTAAACATTAGGATTCGGTCCTTGCAGGTGGTTACTTCCTTTTGCACCCCATGCACCGCTGTTCCCTCCTCCACTCAAATGATATGCACTCAACAAACCTCCCAGCACACGGATTGTAGTCTCAAACAGATTTACCTGTGAAAAGCACTCCATCAGTTCCCATTAAACTGAGCTTATGCTATCATTTCTTTGAACAGCAATGCTGCACATCATGCTTGCTATGTTTGGCATCTTAGAACTGCAACGTATGCTCTAAGTATCTGCTATTTGCCAACTACGAGTCTCAGACGTATCTCTCAGACATGAAAGACACAGATAAGAGTTCAATGTAGCAACCTGTCCCTTCTCGTTTAGTCTGGTAGGCAACTCCTTCTTGATCCATGATCCCGCATCCTTGACAATATCGCTCAAGCCCATAATCATAGCAGTGTCCAGTGCATCTATTACAGTCGCCCCCAGGCCACCAAGACCATCCACCCCATGTTTGCTGAGAGGTTGCAGCTCATCAAATCCCATTGCAAAGGTTTTGTATCCTTTCCATGCATGTCGGAATGCCGCTGCAACATCTGCTTGCCGGGTTTTCCATAATGGATCTTGCTGTTTACAATCAAGGTGAATCAGATCATTTGCTCCAGCTTTCCCCTTTATTACTAAGTGCAATGATCAAAGTGGTTAAATCTGTTTTTGCAACAATCATGCAACCCAAAACACATGTCTGAAAGCCAAATTTGCTGATCAGATCAAATCAGATTATGGTTCCATTGAAGAATCCTGACAGTGTTAAGTCTGTTGTTGGAATGACATGATGCAACCAAAAAGGCAACCATGAAAACCACCCAAGTTTGCAGGATCAGATCAAACTTACAGTGTCATCGTGGTGTACGGACATACTGACATCCGAGGAAGCTTTTCCATTATTCAATTTGGGGGGATTTACATTATTTCTCTTGTTGAACAGGACTGGAAGAGCTTCAGTGCCAATTACACCATCATACTTCTCTCTCACCCGTTTGGAAATGAGCTTTGCTGAAGCAGGTATCTGGCTTGACCGACTGCAACCCAGATACACAAAACCTGCCAACAAAAGGAGCACCAAGAGTTGTCCTATTCCACATGAGGCACAGCTCCTCGGCAACTTGCTGGTTTTGATTGCTCGTGTCACTTTCTGCCACAATTTTTATCCAAGCAAAAGCGTCTCCAGGATTCAGTCCCAGAAACCCTAAAAATCTTCACATAAAACATATTGAAAAAATGCATCCATCAAGCACAAAGTCCCAGAAACCCTAAAACCTTCACGCAAAAGAGATGGAAGAAATGAATCCATCCAGCACAAAGAACCTCAGCATTCTCATCTTGCAGAAGCACCTTGGCATAACCAACAATTGCATTTCTATCTTTTATTTGTCTTGAGCATGAGCTGAAATGTCTGTAACCTTCCGCGATGTTGTTTTGAAGACTTACTTACCCTAAGTGAAGAGCGATGGCGGAACTTCGCATTGTCGTAGAGTGCATCGTGAGTGGTAGACGGCAGCACGCTCGCCATCTCTGCTCCTCTGTCTCTGTCTCTCTCAGTCTGCGCTGCGCATGCTCAAACTAATTTTCCCGCACTAATGCCATTCAAAGCACGATTCAAAACCCTAAAACCTGGTTCGCGAACTCCTCCGAGTCGCTGGCGATCCTTCCAGCTGACACACGCTTTGTGCTGTATCTCCTTTTTCTGCATATCAAAGTTTCCGCAACGCAATCATGCAAGAAAAAAATTTCACATCCAAAGCGTAGTAGTACCCATCGCCAAAACCCTAGACCAAAACATCAAGATCCGGTGTCGAGAGTCACGATCCGAGGAGCAATTGTTCCATCAATGTTTCAGATGCAACACACGGATCTGTCTGCAAACGAAAGAAACCCACCCACCAAAAAAAAAAGAGAGAAAAACCCTCCACAGATCTGCAAATAAATCACGACAAAATCATGGAATGCGAAGAAACAATGAGACCCAATTCTAGATGTGCACAGAGAAGAGTAGAAAACAACAGGGCCCCCCCCCCAAAAAAAAGCACCAGACGGATCGAGACACCAGACACGAAGAAAATCAGTGGTGTAAAAAAGTAGTAGTACTGGTCACGCCGACGACCTTTCTTTCTTTCTTTGCTTCCTTCCTTCCAAGGAGCTACAAGATCTGGATCTCCAGTCCAAATTGTGCCCAAAGTCAAAGATTACCTACCCTAAAACTAGGTTATAATCTTCTTCTCCACCTGCATTAAGACTTCTAAAACGTGAAGACTTTCGTGTCACCTCAAGTGAAGGAAGCAAATCATGTCAGGGCATGGCACTTATCTCACCCAATGGCAATCAATCTAAAAAGAGAGGGAGGAAACAAAAGAGAAGAAAACCTCGACCACCAACAGAGCACAAGCTCATCAATCATGGGCCCACTACTAACTTAAGCTTTTGTCACAGAATTGATGCCACTACCAATTAGCCTAGTAGACCAAAAATGGAGAAAAACACGCACGGGAGACATTGAAATACTTGGCAGCCAATGAGGAGAGAAAGCATGCACCCCAGGGGCTTTGTTTTGTTTCTTTTCTTTTCCCTTTTGGGAAGGGTGAGGGGAGTTGGACTTTTTGGATTTTTGGGGTTCCCAAGTTGTTCCCATCAAGTTCTCAAAATGTTCCCTAAGTTCTCACTCTGTTCCCCCAACATGTTCCCAATACCACCACATGTGTCCCATATGCTTTGCCCAATGTTGTCCTTTAGGAACATATGAACTTGGGCCAATTTAATGTCTTATTTTTGTGTATGTTTTGAGCGAATGCATGTACATTAGAATTTGGGAGATCTTCAAAGTTTCAGAATTTTCTTTCCCCGGTATTATTGCTTATAAAAACATGCATTTGTACTCGATTGAACCTCACCAGAAAAATTCAATGAATTGCCAACAAACAGCTGAAGAACAATTCCTGGATTCAATAGATTCTTGCTGTGGATCTGTAGTAAGGATTTTTGCTGGATCCAATTGGGACATATGGCATTCAGAGCATGGAATGTCTGGAAAGTTGACAATATGAGTGGAATATGTGAGTATTATAATTTATTATTTATCTGAAATTCTGGGGGCTTAAAACATTCCCAGTATTGTGGTTGGTAAATGTTTTGCACATAAATAGCATTAAACAATATGATGAAGAATGTAACATGAAGAATGACATCAATATTTGGATTAGAAAAATAAAAACACCTAAAACATGTTCTTGACTTCAAAAATTGGTGTGGAACCTTCTGTGTGAATTCCTGAAAGTTAGTGTCCATCCCAAGAGGGAGCCAGGGGCACTTACTTTTAGAACTCTTCCGCTCCGAGGGTGTTACTCAGCATAAAAAATCAATGCTGTTTTAATTTTGATTTCCTGTGGGTACACACCAGATACCCACTCTGTATCACAGAAAATGATTGAAAAATGATTGAGGGCATTTCGGAAAATGAAATGCCCACAATCTCAGGCATTCTGTTTTCTTTTCAATCTTGCCGGTGTAGCCTCATGTGACCAAGAGAAAGTGTCATATCATCTCCTCCATCTTTTACTTGATGCTATGAGATGATCAGTTTAAAAGACACAATGTATGCCATTTGGAACATAAAGCTAGAGATGTACCTTCTTCTGATGAGAATTGTTGGAGTAAATTCAAATTCTGTTCCACCAATTCAACAAAATCGGCAATGGCAAGATTAAAGTTTACATTTCACAATCCAGGATTGACCCAAAACAGATCCTAAATCAGTGAATAATTCAGACACAAACTAGCTCATCGATGTGGGAAGAAGGGGCATGTTGCACTTGCTTGCCAAAGTGGACCACACCATCAAACTTGTTGAAGAAAACTAATCGACCTTATGCATTTGCACTAGCATGTAATTCATCTAACAAACCTCAAGAAATTTGTTCTCAAGTGAGGAACCAAAAGATATATAGAACTAGTATCCAATCTGTTCAATAAATATTGTGGAATTCTTTTCCCCATTATGCTCATAAAAAAGACTTGTTGAAGCATAAAACCCCTAAAACTTCCTGGGACCCAAATTGCTCAATTGTGATGAGATTCCCCACTGTAAATGTGAAATGTACCAGCTGAATTTAAGGAGGAGAAACAAGTACAATTGAAGTTTGAATGCTGTTGAAGTAAAATACATGGGGTTGATGATTTCTGATGCCTAGGATGGTGTGTAGAGGGATCTAAGGTAAAGGTAAGACATTTGGTGAAGAAAAATACATACATAGTTGGCATAAGTCCAGAAGAGGTCCTCTCTTGCTCCTTCACTTAAGCACCAATATGAAGAAGCTATAGTTCCTTGTCAATGATGTCCCGAATGACTTGTCCAGGAAGTAATCCTTCAGTGCGTATGGCATGTTTCTCTGTATCTTTGCTCACAAAAACCATGGTTGGCAGTCCACGAATCTGCACAGCACATAAACAAAACCTATTTTTGTCACAATGTGCAACTCCATCACAGCATTCTCCCACCAAAAAAGTACAACCCTTGTATTTAGCTCACATAACAATAGAGACAGGGGGAAGAGCAGGACAGCACTGGAACAAATGACAAACCTCCATTTGAGTAGCAAGCTCATGCTCCTCATCTGTATCAATTTTCAGGAACCGAACTCTGTCACCATACTCAACTGCTAGCTGCAGCAATGCACAAGGAATCACTGTTCATTACTTGATCATGCAACTCTTTTATCCCAGTTCATTCATTCTCTAACTATTGTAGGCAAAAAGACCTCAAAAATTCGAGCTCTGCAACAGATGTTGCCCAAGGCGAGTGATGAAAATTTAGCTCAGAAAAAAGACTGTGAAATCCTAGCAGTCGGGTATCTACAAACAGAGGACCTGGAGGAATAAATGAGTGGAAATTTGTAATACCATAAACCCATGTATTTAGATTTTAGCAGGTGCAATCACAAGAATGGAATGGACACTCACATACCGTCTCAAGCTCTTGAGCTAGTAAAATGCAAGGACCACACCAAGTTGCATAGAAGTCGACCACCATGGGCTGAGTCCTTTCACCGCCGAGAATATCATCCAATTCTCGAGCTGTGACCTTTCGCTGCTCCATCATCCCCAACAAAAAAAATGCCCTCGATCTTAGCACACGCCCATCTCAAACCCCAACTACTCAACAATTTAGAAAAATTCTTCCAATTCCCACTCTACTAAACCCTAAACCCAGAAAACACCCAATTAAAAGAAAAAAAGCCCCAAAACAGCAGGCGACAGAAACACGTAAACCAGCGCTCAAGAAACATACCACGAGAAGAGAAGCCTTGGCTAGCGTGGAATTGAGAGAGCGTTTCTTGACAGCTGGTCTCGAGGAGCAGATGGACCTTACCACACACTTCTGGCCCAAAAACCCAGAGCAAGGAAAACCCGGGATAGAACCTTTCCTGGATTGCCACACTGGGCATTGCACTATCTCCCTGCTGCTCCTAGTTGTTGTTAACACTGCTCCTCTTCTTCCCCGCGACTCCCCCTTGTTCGTCAGCTTCCCTCCAACAAGATGCGTGCATGGTGACACAAGGAAGGCAGAGGCAGCCATAGCTACGAAGCTTGGCACATGCACAGGAGCAAATCCCGCAGCCCCCCACACGCACACACACAGAGGCAGGAAATGCACAAGGACGTAGCCGAAGATGACAACCCTAAATAAAAGAAAAGGAGAAAAAGAAAAAGAATTTCCTAACAACCCTAAACAAATAAAGGAAAAGGAGAAAAAGAAAAAGAATTTCCTAACAACCCTAAATAAAAGAAATAAAGGGAAAAAGAAACTCCTAACAACTCTTTCCAATCAATCTCCTTATGGGTAGGGTTTAGGGTTTAGGGTTTAGGCCAAGTGTCACCAAATGGCTGACTGCATGAAAGAGTAAATACTAAATACTAGTAGTATTGGCCAAGTAATCTTATTGGCTTTGCCCATGTGGAAGAGACTACTTGTTGGTGTAGAATTGGAGCATAATATTTCGGCTTGAACTTGACCCAATGTGTGAGTGACATTTGAAGCACTATGTGAGCATTATGATGGATAGATATGAGTGTTCTTTTTGGGGGTTCAATTTTGTGATGTAGCCAAAGTGGCAATAACCCACAAATAGATTTAGCCAAATTTTGGCTTCTATCTCAATATGAAAGTAATATTTGAAAAGCATCCTTTCATATATTCTTGGCTACATACTTGAAACATGTATAAAAATTTTGTGATTTTTCTTAAATTTTGGTCGAATCTAAAATCTCAAAATTAATAAAAAAAAAGACTTGATTTCAGCACTTTTAGTTTTTAATTTTTTTTTTTGGCTATATCTACCCAGCCTAAAAAAACGGCTAATAGAAATGTTCCATAGAATTGCATGCATTTAGATGAGAAGTCATAGATTTAGTAAGGGAAGCTTTCTTGGTTTTTGTCCTTATGTGTTGAGACGCTTGGAGTGGCTCAGGCAAAATGACAATCCTGTTGGGAAGTTGCTTGGACAAAAAATGGTGGATAAGATTCGCTCTTTGTTCCCATGCCTTAGAATTGTTTTGGTGAAAAATATTGTAATACCTATGTTCGTGGTGTTGCACTAGCATGAGGGTTGCATTCAAGTTCTTTCACCATGGCCAAAACTACTACTACTCTTGATCCCAAGACCTCTTGACTAAATGAAAGAGATTTTTATCTTGACCTAGTTTAAAGAGCCAACTATGGTTAAAAGAAAGGCATAATACAAGACAGCTAGAGGCAAGAAAGACCTAGAAATTAAATTAATAAACACCATAAAAACTAGCGAGAGCCTAACTAAAAGGGAATAAGTGGACACCCATGAGATTGAAAGATGGAGGTTCTTTGAAAACATCCAAAAACACACATAATTCAAATTCAAGAAAGGGGCCTTCATGGGCAAAAGGGGTGCAAATCCATAGGAACCTTGTTGATGAGCTTGGGGGGAGGGCGGGGGAGATGGATGATGCTTGTGTGTAATACATTTTGTCATAGAAATGGGAGTTCACATGAATGTTGACAAATTTGCTAAAATTTGGGTTGCCATATTAATCTTTGATGCTTTTCTTTTTGCACATTTCATGCACCATCCCCATCTCCAATTGAAGTTTTCCAATTGCTTCAAGCCTTAAAAGCTTGTCAAGATTTTCATTGATATCATCAATTGCTCCTAGGCCCATTGTTCCTGAACCTTGAAGTTCCCAACAAGCCATCCATGTGCATATAAACTATTTAATGTCCTAAGCTTCTTCCATCTTTATTGTGTGTTTTTTGTGTTGAGCTTTTATTTTGCAAGTGACACAACTTGCTCTTGTCTCCCACATGCATATGTACCCTTGCCATGTTTCATTTAGGCAAAAATTAGTAGTTGAAATGTTACTAGTTGTTGATTTGGAAGCTCTAATTGTTCCAAATTTCAGTTTGAAGAAGGGTGATTACAAACTTTGAAGTCCATTGACACCCCACTATTGGGTGCAAGGTTGTAATCTTTACTAAACATTGCTCTTGTTTTTGTTGTGCATCTATGAGGTGCATCCTCTATCCTCTTTAGGAATAAGGTTAATTGTTTGGGGATGAGTCTTTCTTTTTGTTCTTCTTTGAATTTTTAAATCCTTGAAGAGAAAACCCCCTTTTAATACCCTCATCAAGCTTACTCAAAAGGTCATCAATGATTAATTCCATTGTTCTTGATCTTCCCTTGTTCTTGATCTTCTTCCTCTTTATTAAGCAAAGGACAATCCTTGATAGATTGCAAAGGCTAGTAGGATAAAAAGGCTAATTCTTTTGGTAAGAAAATGGCTAGAGAGTTGAGTTCCCACCAAAGCTCATTTATGAACTTAACAAGTATATGGCCCTTGGTCCATGTAAAATTAATCTTTGTTCCAATTTCTATAGCTTTTTTAGATTAATGTTGTGGTGATGGATATCCTACCCTTATTACTAATTACCAATTATCAACGAATATTTTTCCAATGTGGAAAGTCTATTATTTTAAATCATGTTCACATCTTTGGCACCATGAATGCCAAAACAACCCTACCATAATCAATTCCCATTGAGTTTTTTTAGAGATTGTAGCATTCTCATTTGGATTGTATCTTATCTTCACCTACTACTACCCTTACAATTACCCCATTGGCATCATAGTGTTAAAAAACTAAATTTACATTGTTAATTGAAACCTTTTTGGTCCATTATGTTCTCAATGGTTGTTTCCATCTACGAGGAATGACCTTTGGGAAAGGCATGAACCAAAAAGGTGTTTGGGGGATTACATCCGTAGGGAATTGCCATTGGGAATGCCTTGAACCAAAAAGGCAGATCCACAAGAACAACCATTAGAACACCCTAAACCAAAAAGGCTCTTAAGGGAACAAATTGAATGAAAAAATTCATCCATCACAAGTGGAATGTAACTTCCCAATGCAATTGTCATTTTACCCCAACTCCTTGGACTTGTTCATTTACCTTATAAACAATCCTTTTGCTATTGATTGAATGATAAATATTTATTGGTTTTGGGTGGTTATTTATGTTTTTGAATAACCTTTGGTTCTAAAGAATCAATTAAACCTATCTTGGTTTTGATTATGGTTTCACACATAAATGAAATCAAGAATCTAATTTTGGATGCAATTATTCAAAAAAGATAAATTATGATTATAGTTCCAATTTGATTCTAAAAATTTACACTCATTTTTTCCCTAATTATTACTAATTTGAACCTGAATCAACAATTAACCTTTGATTCTAGACTCTTTTTCTTTTGAAATTATTTGTTTTCAAGAATCTTGATTTTATTTCCACATGTAAATAGAACCAAGAATTTGGTTTTAGGTCAAATTCTTTAATAAAACAAAAATTAGGTTCCAATTTTAATTTGGTTTTCACTAATCGAAACTAAAACCAACAATTTTTAATTCTTACCCACCAAAGTGGGTGTTTGCTAAACATTGAAATTTATTTATTACCTAATTTTTGGTGGTACATTGTATATTCTTTTCAATATCTATTACACAATATAATTTTGCAAAAAAATTATTACAAGAAAATAGTCAAGGCAAACTAAATTCCAAAACCTATAAACTGCAATGTGGTGAAAAATGTGTAAGGTAATGCTCAAGGAATGGGGAGTTCCAAAAATAAGCACCTACTTGAAATAGAGCCAAGGGGTGCTTACTTTAAAAACTCCCCTACTTGAGGGCATTTTTTAAATGTTAAAAAGTGGCACAAGATTGTTGAAAAGGTAATCTTGATTGCTAGCCAAAAATACTAAACGCTCATGAAGCCGCGTTAGTTGTCCTTATTCCAAATTTCAAACAAGATCTTAAAACTTCGAATAATAGGTGACATGAGGAGTTGTACATAGATTGTAGACAAATGGTAACTTAATTCATAAAAAATGTTCACAGTTACCCTTAAACCCCTGAGATCAATGGTGGTGGCAATGGTGGAAAAAGACGAGAAGAGTCTGAGATTGTCAATGTAAGTGTGCACTCAAACTAAATTTTTTTTTTGATTAAACTTTCCTTGCAACTAAAGGACACCATAAAACGTATCAAAATAGTGGATGCAACAACAACTTTAGTAGAAGAGATGATGAAATAGGGTCTACCTTTTACAAGAACAATACAAAATGGTGGGGTAAGTATCATAATCATTCTTAAGAATCAAGTAATGCATCTACAAATTCAACAGTGTCCAAATTGTGTTCACATGAAAGGTTTTAGAATATCTAGGTCAAGTTTTTTCTTAGAGAAGTAGTGTGAAAGCATGACAAACTTTACTATAATGATACTTACCATTGCAACACACTTTTAGTGGACTATCCAGTTGCCAAATGTAAGCACTAGGGTTTTTTGCTTGATAGTAACCAAGCTCTTGTGGACACTCATACTTTATTTGGAGAGATTTTTGTTTTCATTACACCTTATTATCACTAGTGACAACTTCAAGAGTTTGGATGAAGCACAGCAGCTAGCCGACAATTTGTTGGAAACCATCCACTTTGATAACCTTGCTTTATGTAACACCTCCAAGCAAGGTTTATGGTGCAATTCCATCTCCAAAATAATTTGCAAGGTGCAACACAACAGGTGTGACCATAGAAAGTTATAGTAATATCAAAAGTGAGCCAAAATCCAAATCAGAAATATAGTAAATTTTAATATCTATTAACAGCCCATCTGCACCAACATTTGTGGCAATACACCTTTGTTGCATTTTCCAATTCCCAGTTCTATTATGAAAGGTAACATATCGGTATCTCACATTTATCCTATCCCATTCTACAATGAAGGTTTAATTGGCAAATAGAGCATTGCAAGGTAATATATTGGACTCACATCTTTATGTTTCACAAAAATTTTACAAGGAGGTGTTGGGATATGTTGATGTCCTTATTAAAGAGGAGCACAACTGCTCTAACTGCTACCATGATGCTTGCAATTCTGGCCATTTCACCTCATCCAAAGCTTTTGAGTAATTTTTTTTTAAAAAAAATTCTTACATTGATTTGTTGCACAGTGGTATCATCATAGTTTTATGACAAACATCATAGCTAACCAAATCTTGTGAATGCCATACTAATAATCAAATGCAATCTTGGAGGCTCATCATCACAATACCTTGAATAATGCTTATGCTAACTTGACTCACTAATGACATAATAAAGTGGCTTGAGTTTGAAATCTTTAGTTGAGGACCTTTTGAATGAATGGAAATGGAAGGTGAAAGGGAGCAAAAAAGATGTACAATTCACAAAGGTGGCGATACAATATAAGAAGAAGGCAGGTAGGAATGGGGGGAATGTAATGTTGGAAAAATACCCAGGAATGGACAATACACAACTAGATGTTATTTCTAATGAGTTCCTGTGACCAAATTCCTTTTGTTACTTCTAGCTTTGCTTGTTGTTACTATTTCACCCAATTGTTTTCTTTGTTTTGGGTTTGATTATGCTTTCGTATGAAATATACCTATAGGGTATGCCACCAGATTGGGAAGATTTTCTAGGTATTCTAGTCTTGTTGCTTGTGAACTCTACTATAATTTTTTTTTGAAGAAAACAATGTTGGCAATGTCACAATAGCCTTCATGGCTCATCTTGCACCTAATATCGAGGTCTATCAACACATATTAATTTGATCTTCCAATGATGTTGTCCCTTCTCCAGCAGCATGTTCAAAAACCTCCCTAGGGCCCAAGCTATGTGGACAAATTCTTTGGCTTATGTGATGAATTGTTTCAACTTGATGAAGGTTTTCATGCTTTAAAAGTGACAATGTGTCATCAAAATCTAACTATCTCCTCCCACACCATGGTAATGAAACTTACTCATTATTTGTTGTCAGGTACTTCGTGATGGGAAATGGTCTGAGCAGGATATTGTGATTTTAAGGCTAGGAGATGTAATCAATATAAAATTGGGTGACATCATCCCTGTTAATGCTCACCTTCTTGATGAAGATCCTTTGAAAATCAACTATGTGTTACACAACTTTTTTTAATAAGTTAAAACTTTTCAAGATGGAAGAATTCTACTTGTGTGTACAATTGAGTTCTTGAATTAAATCTAATATATTAAGATGATGAAATTGGTAATTGCATGTTAAATAGTCATTGAAATCTGAAATAGATTGAACAACATGTTATGTATTTCTGTTATGATTCTGGCAGTTCTTGCAAACTCCTATATAAATGATCTAGAAGAAAAACAAAAATTGTAAATTTTCTCACATAATATGGCTTGCCCATGGTCTTTTGTCAACCAATTTGCATTGACTAGAGAATCAATGCCACTTACAAAAAAGCCAGGAAATGAGGTCTTTTTTGGATTTACATGTAAGCAAGGCGAGATTGAAGTTGTTATCATTACCATTAGTGTGTACACCTTTCTTGGAAAATGTTACAACCCTAGCCTTGGGTTCGTGATCAACGCAAGGGCTTGCGAAGGTGCAGCCCAAGAGTGAGCCCAGGAGTCACATTTCATGTTCCTGAGAGTGCAAAAGAATGTGAGAAAATGGACCTTCACACTCCCAAATGAGCTCCCACTTTGGGAGTTGGAGTCCCAATGGACTTTCGAATCTTCGAAGGAGGTTGCAAGGGTCAAAACTCATTGGATTGAGAAGTTCCTTATATCATTGGAAAGCTCTTGGAACGTAAATGTCTAAAATGGGCTTTCATGACTCATTTGGGTAATTAAAACACAAGTTATGGCCAAAAGAAGGGTCGGGAGTCAAATTGTCAATTTGACTTTTGACCATTAAAAGTCGAGAATCTCCCTAACTTCCTTGCGTTCAGTTGGAGTGCCACATACCATTAGAAAGTTTTCAATGAGGGCTACAATTTTGCTTTAAACCTCACCTTAATTAGAGGTTTGCACACAAAGTTATGCGCCTCCAAAGTCGCGAGAGTTCTAATTTTGGGAATTTTGAGACTCAGGAGTCCCGAGACAAAATGACATTTGGTTGTTGGTCCTATGGCCAGGCACAGAGTATACTATAAGGGGGAAGGTGGTGGCTTCCCCCAAGTTCAGGGCATGGTGGATCTTGTGAGTCCGTGTTTGTTTGTGGTTCGTCCATGCATCAAAAGTGCTTCAATTATGCATTAACCAACTTATTGTTTGGTTTATGCAAATCCATGTGAGTAATTGAATTGCTTGTCATTTTTCTTAGTCCCCATCCCAAAGCTCTAACACACCCCTCTACCCCCAAAGTGCTACAAGCCAAGGAGCATGCCCCAACAGTTTATCCTTCCGTTGTTTTCACATTTTGAATCATAGTCGAATTTATCAAGGAGTTTGGGGGTGCATAAAAAAGGTTACTCACTTGGTGGACTCCACAAACAACGTGGGCCATTTCCAAAAGGTTTTCTCATTGTGTGTGTGTGTTCTTATCATTATTTTTATTTGCATTGACATGCTCCCCCATTTCTATATGGCTTCTATTTCTTCTATCTTGGACATGTGAATCATGATGATCAAGATTTTATGGGTTTTTGTAGGTTCTTACAACAATTGGTAAGTTTTGCATCATTTCAATTACCATAGGCATCATTGTTGAATTTTTTGTCATGTACCCCATCCAACATCACCCATACCATGAAGGGATCAAAAACTTATTAGTGTTGCTCGTTGGTGGCATCCTTATTGCCATGCCCATAGTTTTGTTTGTCACATGGCCATTGGTTCCCATCAATTTTCCCAACACGTTCTTCATTGTATTCTTCTGGGCTTTGTCACATGATTACCTACTTACCTTTGTCATTCCATTAAGTTGATGCATGTGTATGGAAAAAGGCATCTAGGCCTTGTTGATTCTAGAGTTGGTGTTGTTCAAGTGATCATGAAACTCTTTGATTGAATGCAAAGTGTTATTATAAAGTGCATGATTACCATTGAGGAGATGGTTGGAATGGATGTGCTTTGTAGTGACAAGACATGAACACTTACATTGAACAAGTTGACAATTGACAATAACCTTATTGAGGTATGCAAAAGCTAAGAGTGGAATATTGCTCCATGCGTTTGAAGTGCAAAGGTATTTTCTTGTAAGTTCACGTTTCAAGTTAAACACAAGTACTGAAGCAAGTTTTTTTCTTCACCCACATCTTTAAAAGTAAATATTTTGTGAATCCTCTAGAATGTTTCCAATGTTTGTTTATGTTTTATGAGCTCAATTGTGGCAATTTATTGCAGATATTTGCTAGAGGTGTGGACAAGGATTTGGTGTGCTTGCTAGCAATTATAACATCTAGGCTTGAAAATCAGAATGCTATTGATGTAACCATTGTTGGAATCATGGCTGATCCCAAAGAAGTAAAAGGTTGACCTTTCTCAATACAATAGTAGCTAGAAAGAGGGAATTGGGTGACCTTTAGTTGTCTCTGCAATGAAATGTATCATTAAAGTTCATATATGTTTGATGATTTGTAAGCACATGCAAACATAACAAAAATTCATTTCCTACCATTCAAACCAATAGAAAAGAAGACAACTCTAACTTACATTGATGGTTTTGATGGAAAATGGCATCGTGCAAGTAAAGGTGCTCCTGAGTAGGTGTCGTTATGTTTCCTATGCTAATTGAAGTTCCATGTTTGAACTATTTACATCAACATCCAAACTCACTTTCTTTGGTAAACATTTTCATGGTTTCTACACATAAAAAGATGGTTATGTTATTCACTAAACAAAACCTTCTTCTATATAGGTTTTGATGTACTATGGTTTTGGGTGCACACCTGTCATACAATTGACTATCACATGATACTCTGTCCACACCATCTTTTCTGAATTGGAAGTTAGGTGTGATGATTTGTTAGATTGAGATGAAGTGGTCATAGGATGTGCAATGAAGTAAATTTTTGTAGGTGAATTGTGAAGTGTCTCATATACTAGTTATTTCAAAGCTATGCTATGTTGTTTAGCTAGTAAAAGCTTCAACTTCAAAGAGAAAACCCCTTGTTGAGTTTGGATTTCCTCATTTGATTCTTAAAACAATCACTTAACAATTACTTTCTGGATTTGCAAATATTGGATTTGGCTATCAACAAAGTAGAGATTGCTGCAAGTGTACATTCAATGATTATCAAAATTTTAGAGCAAAGACTTCGATCCTTAGCTATTGCCAAGTAGGCAAGTGCTCTAGATGACCCATGATGTTCTCATACTAATGATTTCCTTGATAAAGTTTGTGCTTTTCTACTCCACAGGATTCAACTCTCTTGGGCTGCATAAGGGGCACTGCTCATGTTTGAAGTTGTACCACTTTGTTTGCACTCAATAGGCAGATAAAAAATGATGGTGCTCTTCCAACTTGAGCTCAAGAGAAAGTGAGAGAGGAGAGGCAAATTTGATGTTATATAGAAGTTGTAGCTCATGTTAGGACAGTGAACATCATTTGCAGCAAGACTGCAACAACTCAGCCATACAATAGTGGTGCAATGGCTGGACAAACAAAACAATCAAGAACTTAAAACTTGCATGCAAGTGATTGTATACACACTAATAAGCCCATTTATTTCTTTCCGGTTTTTGTTCGTGATGCAATTGAACACCCACCCGGAGAGAGATCTGTGTATTTTATTTTATTTTCGTTCAGCTTCTTAACATTTCTTTTGATCAGGTGCTCTTCTTAACAAAGATGAAATTGCACACTTTGCTGGGGTACCAGCAAATGATGATTGCAATAATTACAAGGGATTTAATGAAGATGAGAACTGGTGGAGTTGGGAGTAATTCATCGACACCTGAGGACCTCAGCCAATGAAGTTCCCTTGATTTGCAGATTCCTTGTTGAGCTTGTATGGTTGGTGGTTTGAAGTCTTTCAGGGTTTAGGGTTTTGGGAACCTTTTAGCAAACCTGATTTTGACATTGTGAAGTGTTGGGAACTTTTGCAGCTTTTGTGCAAGTTCATTGAGCAAGGAGTTGAAGTCCCCAAACAATGCACTTGACTGCTCTTCACATCACAGGCCTGTGGCTCCAATATCCTACCACAGCTATCTTCTACATCGAGCAACTGAAGTTACTCTCATTACATGGTGGAGGTAAGTGAGTCATAGTTTTTCTTTTCATTTTTTTGATATCGAAAATTTGGTGAAATTTTTCAAAAAGTTAGCAAAATTGGTTGAATTTACTCTAGAAAAACAAAATTTTCCCAATTTCTTTCTCAGAAAATAGTGAAATTTTGCTAGTAAAAAAAACATTGAAGGGAATATGCTTTGTTAGAGAGGATTTGTGTTCTTGACTGGGATACAAACCAGTGTTGGTCTGGTCTGGTCTGGTATGTAGGCCTGCACTTGGGTGTCAACAATGGTATCAATACTGGTAGCAAGGACCTGACCAGGTTGGTATGACCTGAGGCAACCTGAGCTGAAAATTATCTTTGAGCAAAGTGGTTTTTTCTTGCCCTAGCAGAGGCTGTGGATGAAGAGTTGGATGGTGAGCTCATTGAAAGTCGAGTTGCAGCTCAAGAATATTCAATGCTAATCCAGAGATCAGATATTGTGCTAGCTGAGGTTTGTCCACATTGTCCACTGTAGTACATTTTTTATTGTACTTTTGCATATGTAATTGTTGTGGTGTATTGAATCAAAACCAACACACATGTGATATGCTTTTGCTTCTGAGGGACAGGCGTTTAAGGTGCACTTACTCACAATAACACATACTGTAGCGTGTAACTGGTGCTTGGTTTTTCATGTTTTAGTGTCAAAAATTATACTAATATTGCAAGTCTAAACAATAAACTCAAAACCCAAAACCCAAAACCCTGAACCCAAACCTATTATTCTAACATGTGGAAAATATTGGATTGAATCTAATGAGTATAGAGTACTCAAAAGCACTTTCATCAAAGCATTGGTAACCAGTGCGTTTGCCACTTAATTTTTTCTAAAATTGGTGCAGATGTTGGTTCTGTTGACAGGCATTCACAAATTCTGAGATATACGTGCAAGTGACAGTTGCAGTTATGTTGCATCAATTTGTGTTACTCATTCAGAGAGCTCGAGTTTCTCAGGATAGTAAAGAATTGGCCATTGCCAAGTCTGCTGCTACTTGTGGTCAGAAGCTCCTTCTTGAGCTTCTCAACGCTGCTGTAAGTTTTGTTGAGTTTTTTTCTTCCTTTGTCTACAATGTTAGGAATCATCTTCATCAATGTGAAATGACTTTGTGTAAAATAAATAGATGAAAAATTCACAAGAGTTGTGGTAGGTTGATGATTTAAATCTATCAAAGGGGCTGTACAAAAAGTAAAGTCTGGTGAGTCTGCAAAAACCGTTTGCCTGTTGGATAACATGTGATTTTCTATGGACACAAAAAGCTATTTGCATGCTGTATTTTAGAGTTAGTAATGACTGGCTGAGTGAGAGTTTTCTCACCATGGGTATGTTGTGATAGATGAAGTTACTGTCATATTTGATGTAGGAATAGCACTCTGCATTTGCAGATTCATTGACGAAAAGTGCGGGTTTGGCAAATGCTTTGCATACTGTCCCCATTTATCACAGATGACATGGTGTCAAAAGTTATGGTGATGTTGGACATTTGCCTCTATGTGAGTAATTTTCAACCATCTATGTATAGTGAAAGCCATAGCTTTGATTTAGATTCTTCAGTTTACAGACACCCAAAATTAGCTTAAGAGCTAAATTTGAGCTTAACAATTATCATATTTTCTGAAGAGTAGGAGATCTGTATGATAATCAGCTTGAGTTCTGGCAGCCACCTGGTTTTGAAATGATAAAACATTTTTGCAGCGGAATAATATGCCATCAATTCAGCAGTATATTGAGGCATTTGCTGTCCGTATTTATCTACAATTTCCTTCCCTGGTGAGTGAGCACTCACAAATTGATCAAGCAAACTCTATTGCTACTACCTTTTATTCTTCATGTTCAGTCAGGTTGGTGTCTTTTGGAGGTAGTTCTCAATAAGTATAGGATGAATGTGAGGATCGGGCATGTCCCACTTTGAGTGAATTTTTTTTGTTTGCCGACCTCACTACTCAGTTTGCAAACTGCAACCTTTGTTGGATTACAATGGCACCGAGTGTTCTGTTCTTCAACTTTGGGGTCTGACCTGCCATGAGATATGATTTCTTTTGACATGCAGGTTGAAGAGAACTTAATTCCATTACTCCAAGATCACAACATTAAGATGCAGGTACGGCCTTTTTTTAGGCTACAAAACTTTTGTTATATTGCTACTGTGAGAAAAAATTGCCAAAACTTTAGAGACCCAATTTTGTCCCATCTTTTTTCTCCACATTTTGTAAGGACAAGGTGTATTCACATGTGTGGAGTGAAGTGTTTAGATAGAAAAAGGTGTGGACTTTCGGTTTGGCAGACGTTCTGTAACTGCTTTTTTATTGAATTCCGGTCCTTCAAGAATTATTTTTGTCTGCTCAACCAATCCCATCTCTAGGTGTGCTTGTCTTCTTCTTCACCACAGAGAATGCTCATGAGGTCTCCTGTTTACATGATAAAATGTGCTTAGATACTCTACTTGGGTCCTGTTGTTTTTGGGTGCAGGCACTTTCATCCTATGTTTTGATTGCAACCAATGTCTTGTTGTGTACATCTCCGCCTTCACAACAGAACTTGCTGGAGCTTGTGCTACCGGCAATCTTGCCGTACATGACAACTCACCGCCATAATTTACGAAGCTTTGCTCAGGTGCAGCAGTCTACTGTTAAACCCTGCCTATTGATGTTCTAGGGATTAATGATCCCCAAAAAGGGTTGTTGAAAAAAAAAGAAAAAAAGCTATCTACGCTGTTTCCAAGCTACCAGTGGGCTGTTCCAATGCAAAGCATTTTGTGTAGGGTAAATCCCCAGGGTGGGGGCATTCCCAAGATAAGGGGCTTAGGACAAGGCGATAATGCAGCACTTGGGTGGGTTGCCAGGTGCTTATTTATCAAATTTTGAAACAATTCTCAAATTTTGATGTGTTGGACTCATTGGATCTGGGGCCCTATAATAATATTGAACACGAGTTGTGGCAAAGAAGAAGGGTTCATGCTCAACCAGAAGTGCTTATGATCAATTGCTGCATATTTGGAAGGCAACACTGATTGCAAAAGGTAAATGCTGTTACTACTCTTTTTTGGGTGCTTGAGGACC
>Ga0116229_10002987_pt1 | contig 27728 bp, 15 predicted proteins | sample S1TSphgellanicum_3_FD_87313 | JGI IMG/M metagenome (GOLD analysis project Ga0116229, IMG submission 87313) | Host-associated microbial communities from peat moss isolated from Minnesota, USA - S1T2_Fc - Sphagnum magellanicum MG | ecosystem: Host-associated > Plants > Peat moss > Unclassified...
ACCCAAGGGTTGCAAACCCTTTTACATTGTAAATTTTGAAATTTTGATATAGATTTTTTTTTGCGGCCCAAAGTGACCCAAATAAACCCTGCTTCCAAAATAAGAATATAGTGCCATGCTCTTGCAATACACAATGCATCTCAAAAAAATTTGCAAGTCATAATTCTTCGCAATACTGCAAAAGCCAAAAGACCAATGGTACCATGTCACAGACATCGCTACACTCTTGGGGGTAAAATCATTCCAGAATACGTTTGCGAAATCTATGATTTCGCAAACTTTTAGCGGCATTCTGAGAATCCCAAAAAGTTTGCGTGGTTTCCGATATAAGATCTAACGCAAACTTGTTGGGATTCTCAAAATGCCGCTAAGGGTTTATGATGGACCTTATTTTGGAAACCGATAGACTTTTGAGTCGATTTGCCAAGTCGTTGCGGCGATGGGTTTGTTGCAAATAGTTTCCGATGTAATGTCAATTATAAACGGTATATAGAAGCAGTTACAATTGTAAAAGGTTTGCAATTGTGTCAAGTTCGGGAGTTGTGAAGGACTTGCGATTGTACGGGTGCGAATGTTGTAGTATCGCAAAGGCTTAACAGTTTGCGAGGAGTTATGGTTCGCAAATGCGGGTTTTCGGAAACTTCTTTCTTTGTTGTTTGCGATGATATGTGGATCGCAAAATACCCCCCTGTTGTTGTAGTGTTTCTCACTTTAAATGGGAGTTGTGTCATTTGCTTTTCATAGTTTACAATTTTTTATGTTTCACTTGGTGGCCACCAAGCATTCAATTATATTTTTAAAAAATTTATGGTGTATATATATATTTAAAATATTAATAAAATTTGTGTGATAATGTGATGTTGTAGTTTTGCCAATTTAGCTTTTCTCGTGTTTCAAATTCAAAGGGTTGAGTTTCTTGATGTCAAATGGGAGCACTAAGATTTTGGCTTTCAATCATTCATGAAAATGCATAGTCTTGTCTTAGAGTTGATATGAATGTTTTTAACATAATGTGTACATGGATGTTTTTGGAATTGTTGGTTACAAAGTTTTTTTAATTTTAAAATAATGTAATTGAAAAAATTATAATATGACATTCACGTAAAAAATGATCATTAATTTGTTAAGTCTAATTGCCACCAAGTGGAGTTCATTCCATCCACTAAGTTGTATAGAATCCTAAATTAAAAATTCAGTCCTATAATTTTCACTTGGTGGGCATTAGGCAAAATACTCTTTTCATCATAATATATTAATTTTGAAACTAGCATAATATTATATTGGTACTAAATAGGTATGAATTCTTTTGAGACAAAATGTCTTCATGGATGTTATTTTTGTGAATGATTGTTGTTTTTACTTGAATATAAGGTTACATTAAAAAAATTTGGTGGCCACTAGATAGAGTTTATACCATCCATGAAGTAGGGAAAAACCCTAAATTAACAATATAGTCCTAAATTAATTAAATATGTGTTATTTGATTTAATTGATTTGGTAGGTTTATTATTACATTGAACTTTGTAATTTTTCAATTCAAAAAATGTGTAAATCATAATTACTCTACATACTCATTAATTAACAAATTCAAATGCATCGTTTGAAACTTTGAATTGAGTTATATATTCAAATACTATTTAAGTACATCAAATTTACTAACTTTCATGAAACTTCATGAGTCTTTTCCATTTCAAAATGTACAACAATTAAAATGGTTTTAAATATTTCTTTAAAACAATCATATGTAATGTCTGAAATATACTTCTTTAAATAAAAAATTTATTTTCACAATTACATTGAATTTTATATCTTTTTTGGTTTTGAAACGTGAAAAAATAATTAAATCACTTAATTAAAAAATTCATATATAATGTATTAAATATTTGATTGAGTTATAATATATAATTATTTAGGTAAAAATAATTTATTATCATGTAATCATATTGAACTTTGTGATTCCTTTCAATTTTAAAATGTGAAAAAAAAATCAATATTTGTTTAAAAATTTCAAGCAATGTGTTTTTTTGCTTGGGTTAAAATTTTTGCATATAATTATTTGGGTACATTTGGTTTCCTTACTTTCATCATTGACTTCAATTTTATAATATTTAAAATCCAAAGTCATAGACATTCCATTACTTTACATATTTTTATTTATGCCACATATTTATAAAAAATTAATGATTTAACAAAATCTTTAGAATATCATTTTTAAAAATCACTTTTGAAAATTATGGTATTAAAATTTTTATGCCTTCAATCTTATATCAATTTTGTAATAAAAGTAAGAGAATTGAATTCAATGTTACGATGTTTTTGTAATAACAATGGATTTTACTAAAATTTTATAAATTAATTATTTTTATTCTTAAAATTTAAATGAGATGCACATTAGTTTTATTCCATTTTTTATGAGATTAAAAAAAATATTTTATTTTATTATCCAATTTACTCATGTCATTTGATCATACATAAATAAATAAATAGATGGTTTAATGGCTAATTAAATTTGGACATATATACGCATTCTTGATTGATTCATCACAAATATGAATTGAAAATAAAATTTGAATAATTCAATATTAACATGTAAATTTAGTTAATTATTATGATTTATTTTCTATAATTTTGATAAAAATAATTTTAAAAAAATAATACTCCATTTTTTTGTTACCTTTTTTTCAAATTTCCCCCTTTTATATTATTTATTTATTTGAATAATTATGAATAATAATTGAAATCATGATAACTATATCTTTTGTCTTTTGTTTTGCAATGAAATTTATAAAATGAGAACATGGTTTTTTTTTCCATTTCATTAATACCACATCATTAAAAATAACATTATAATCATATGTTGATATTTTATGATTAATTCTAGTCATGTTATTTATATTAGTCAACATAAGCAAATCCACGTGGGTGCCCACACTTACCATGTGTGCAACATATTGTTTAATTTGACTATAATGCTAGGTTTTTTTAATCATAATGGACATTTCTACTTTTGATCTTAATCATGATGGACACATTTAGTCATTTTAAACATGATGTTAGTAAAGTAAAAACCATGCTTTTGTACTAGTGACATAAGAATTTTCTTTAGCTCTTTTAAAATAAATGTTATGATGAGCAAACTCCTTTCAAATTCTTAAAATAAAAAATATGCATAATCTTGTGGTTCCATTCGTGAGGAGATTATTTCAAAACATACAAGGATTTTTTAAGCTTACATACCATATTTTCCTTACCATTTAATGCACCTCCAGATCTTCAATGGTTACAATTATAAGCATAGCTCCAATTGATTCCATCGTGCAATAGGGGAAAAGGTTTTATTGAAATTAATACCTTCAACTTGTGCAAATTTTTTGGCCACCAAACAAACCTTGTGCCTTGCCATAGAGCCATTGGCATTATATTTGATTTTGAAAATCCATTTGCAACTCACTAAGTTGCGATTAGGTGAAGGAAAGTAAGTATCAAAAGTTTTATTGTTTTGTAAATATTAAAATTCAAAATCCATGGCCTTTTTCCAATGTTATGAATCTTCACCATTTAAAGTCTCCACAAAAGAATTGGGTTCATTGACTCAACAAAAAAAAACATATGAAGGATTCATGTCTTCTTTAGCCATTGTTGGATTTTCTTGCACTTGTTGGGGGATTCTTTTATCTTCCATATGGATAACCTTCCTTCTTGAACAATTTTAGCAATCACCTTATTTGAATCATAAGACTTTAATCAACATTTGGTGGCTTCAAATTCCACCTTGAAGTCTTATTCTATTAACTACTTAATCAATAATCAATTCTTTGTTAACTTTTGGACATACAACACATTTCTAATACACTCAAAAATCCCATTTGGGAAGTTGAAAATAATAATGCCTTTCCCACATACATCAAATGTACTATTATCTCCAAAATATATTTTGTGATTCAAAGTAAACTCTTCAAAGGTTGAAAATATATATTTTTAAAAGGTCATTTGTTGTGAAACTCTAAAATGAACAAATCGCACGTCCTTGCAAATTGCAAAAATAGATTAAGTAGTCATAAGAAATTCAATTTTACTTATTGTGGTTATTTTTGAAGAACCTTTTAATTTGTTCTTCGAATCTTATTTTTCTTGTGACATTCTCTTGTAAAATGGCCTTTTGTGCCACAATTATAGCAAGTTTTTTTGTTTTGTTACTTCTCATTCTTGAACTTCTTTCAATCTACAACCCTTTTGAACTTCTTAGAAACACCTTTAATAGTTAGTGCTTCATGTTTTGTACCATGGTCAACCTACACCTGAAATATTTCCTACATGAAAAGGATTTTTGAGATATTTCACATTAAACTTACCCAACATATATCATAATCCCAAAAGTATATGCATGTAACACAAATATATCATGGTAAAAGTAAACTTAAGTAACTTGGTAGGAAGTTGATATCCAACAATAGGGACACACCTTTAATCTCATTATTTAGATGGATTGATTCGTAATATTGGAGAAGGTTTGAATCTATATCCTATCCATTTTTACCATGTTGTGTAAAATTGTCATGTTAACCAAGTTGATGACATCCATACACACAATTTCCTATGAATGTAACAAATTGCATGTGATGTTTTCTCTAAACAAAGTTGTATTCATGAGTTAATTTCAATTGAAATCACATAAAAAATTTAGTTTTTTCAATGTGCCAAACTGAACATCATTTAATCATGCATATGCATCACCATCACATAATTTAATATGAGGATAAATGATGAATTGGACATTTTGATGTGAGTGGGTCTTTTGTGAAGTAACTAATAAAATAATTGAAACATAAATTGGCAAAAATACAAGGTTTTTTCACTTATTGATGTATGGTGCCAATGAACATTAAGGTAGCTTGGTTGTTATACAAATTGACAAATGTAGTTGAATATTTGCAATGCAATGAGTTGTTTACTATAACATTTCAATTTATGATGCATCTTGTTTTGTGCAAGTTTGTCCTTGTTGTGAATGAGGTCCTCAAGAACCAAATCTAATGGCTAAAAGGATACAACTTGTAACGCGTGACAGAAGGTTCGAAGGAGATGTTAGGTTTATCAAGTATCCAAGGGGCCATTGATGTGGCTAAAATCCATATTCAAAAGCCAAAACTCTAAGCTCTTGTTGTAGATTACCATTCCTTCAAATCAAAGGCATATAATGTGTGATTGCAAGTTATTATGGACCACATGAAGCATTTTCTTGATGTTTTTGTGGGGATATTAAGTTCTATGAACAATGCTAGGCTCTTGTGATTGTATTCAATATATCATAATGCCACTTGGTTTGAGATTTGTTCAATGAATGCTTCTCTCATGAAGATAGATAAAAAAGATCTTGTTTTTGTCATGGTTTGTTTGTGTCCTTTGAAAATCTTTTGTTTCATTTGTTTTTGTGCCTATGACAATAGAAAGTTTTTGTTTTAATTTTTTTATTAATATTAGTGTTCTATTGGTATATTTCTTAATTGGATATATTCATTGGGTGTAGATAAGGTATACATTATTTTTAATACCTCAATACACCCACATGTAGCTAGGGTTATGTAAATTTGAAAAATAATATTATACCATTTTTTCCATTGCCATGTTTCATGTTTAGGGTTTCATGCAATTGTATCTCCTACCTTAAAACAAGACCTCTTGTCACCCTTGAATTCAACCTTTTATGTGTCCCAAAATCTGCTCTAATTTCTCCCAAACACACTCCCTATTTCCATTGTCAAATAACCCCTCAACAACCCCCAAATCTGCCCCAAAAAACACCCCCTTAATTCACTGCTGATTTGCCTCAACCCTCAATTCAGCCCCAAATATCATGGTACTTGTGACCTCAAAACCCCCTCAAATCCCCACTTGTGCCCCAAACAATGCCCCCTCCGTCCTACCCCCCCTCCTGCTGCTGAATAGTCGTAGGGAGCTTACAACGATAATGCCCTCAATGGAGCAATACCTTTACTTAAAATCCCTACTGCATATGAGTCCTCTTCAATCTTGTAAACACCATGTGGTTATTAGAGCTAAAAACATGCTAACATTAGAGCAAATTGCTGATCATTACCACAAATTAGTTGAGACACTTTTAGTAGGGTATACATGACTCCACTGGCAATCAGAATCCAAGTGATGGGCCAATTGGTCAGTAACAGACTAGCAGCAGCTTGCTTATAGGCCCCCGTTATGGACATGAAAATCTGATGTTGCATACTGATGATTATGAGCACATGGGGTCTGCAGAATTTTGCTCTGGCAATCCAGGCTCTATCATCTGAGGAAGGAATTCATCAGGTCTTCAGCTGGGCGAGTCGGTAGAAAATTCAACTTAATGCGCTTCAAAACCAAAGTGATATGATCTGGCTCCGAATTTCAGACCTGCTGTTTGAGTAGAACCCCTTCACTTGGCACTGATCACTGCTTTATTGGTCATCAAGGGACACAGTCCTCTGGCAATTAGAAAAGGTGATGGTAATCTCCTGTGAAAGCAAGTAAAATTATTTTGATTCCCTTTTACAGGAAATTATTGCTGTGGAGATGATCACCACCAGCCTGGATAAACAGTAAGCTAATATGGAACAAAAATACAACCATAATCATTCAGGGGCCTCTGTTTGTCATCACATCATCAACCCAGGTCACCATGTAAGTTCTGTAGAGACAAGTAGTTCTAATCACTGTGTTTGAGAGGGTTATGAGTAAGTAGTACATAATTTCTCTCAAGTTCATGCCTTCAGACAAACATGGACTCTAGCTGACCACAAACAGGATTGTGATGGCCCAGAGACTAAACCTCAGTAGTGTCCTATGTTTGTAGTTTTGTGATGTCTTTTGTGATCTCAATGAAGAGACACAAATCTTAATTTCCAGAGAATTTGTGCTGGTATTCAAACTGCAATCTAACTGTTGAAATGGAGGGATGAGGTTGGTTCAAAGTGGTGGTGAATACCTCTTTCAAGCTTAATGAAAACAGCGTGAACACAATATTAATAGTTGTGCACTGAATTTTTTACTAAATGGAAATGGGGTTGTTGTGTCCCTTTCTTTGCACTGAAGGTTTCATTTGTGCCCAAAAGAAAAGAATTTTTTTTTTCTTAAATGTATGGACTCTGGAGCTGTTTTCATATATTCACTTGTGGTGTCACACACCATTTGGAGGTGCATCATGAGTCAAACACCACAGAAAGGCCTGACCAGCAAGAATTGGGGTCAACTGTACAAAACATACTATGAGCCCCGCCCCTCCCCAAGAAAACACAAATCCCGGAGTTTGTCTACATTCTCCAATGATTGTGGTGGTATTGTCAATTTCCCAGAGCCTGAGAACTAGATTTCAGGGTCCCTTTGCTAACAATCATGCAAGAAGTTGCTCACATTGGGTTTAAAGTTGCATTGTAAAGTTATTTGAAGTTGCTTACAAACCTTACCTCCAAATACTAGGCCCCATCCTCACCCACATCCCACCCCCCAAAAAACTTCATGTCCAGAACCCAATAAAATTTGGAGGAATTTTACAAAGCTCAAAGTGATTTCCCAACCTAGTGAAGATGAAATCGAAAATTCTCCAGCTTCCTCCGTGGTTCTCAAAAGAAGAGCTTGGGGGTGGAGGAGAGGAGAGAGTGTGGTGTTAAAACACCAAAGAAAACCACTTATCCTCCCTCCACTACCTCATAACTGATCATAGGCAGTGTGTCACTACTGTGCCAGTATGCCATTGGATATTTTGCTGCCTTCTGACGTTTTTGTATCTCACCAATACATGTTTCCAAGTTCCTGGTTGTTGGTTGGTTGAACCTCATAACTCATCCACTTCTCTGTCACAGAACCTGTAAGCTTGATGGCTCGGAACATTTAGTTATGTCCGGTAACTGACTCGAGCATGGCAGTTACCATGAATAGTCAAGGTGCTCACGAACTTGCGCTCTCTTGTCGGTCACCTAGTCCATAGCTGATGTAAATCTGCATGAGAAAGTATAATGGGTTTAGTGGACCCCATTGTGTGTTTTGGTGACCCAAATGATCCGTGCAAGTGGAGTTATGTAATACGCATGAAATAAGGAAGTAGGGTTGGCGGGGGAATGGATATGAGAACAAAGGGGAACACCAGTAGGTACACCCAGCACAGTAGTGGGGTCATCTCAGCGCAGCCCAGCCCAGCCAGCCAGCCTGCATGTTGAAACAAGACTGAACTAGGTTACTGCCAATTAAAGGCGCTTGGTCAATAATGACCAATAATTCACACCTCTAAATAATCCTGACATCCTCCTCATCCAATATGACACCAACCCTGCTCCTAATTCCACCGTTGATTGAGCCTCATCATCTTCTCCATTTATAACACAGAACTTGCTTGCTGCAACCTCATCTCGACCCTTCAAAACGTCAAACCCCTGGCTCCTTCTGATGCAATCTAACTGTTATTCAGCATACCTGGCTAAGTTATTATATTATTAAATTAGGTGTAAACCCTTTTCAGACTCAGCTTTTCTTTTTCCTCTCATAACAAGGTATGGTAAACTTTTAGCCTAAGCTAGACAGACCAGTTTCTGATGAAACCAACAGCATGCTCTAACTTATTAAAAAATGGTTGATTTATAGCGAGCCACGTCTAAGTAAGGTTGAATTTTTTTACAAAAGATTTATGAGTGTGTACTGATCTGGGGCATTGATTTTTTCAACAGATTTTCATTATTTGTTGACTTGAAAATGATTTTGAACTATGCAAAGGATTTTCATGACCCAAATTTACCAGATTTTGAGGGGGAAAAAAATTCAAATAGCCAGATTTTAAAAACAGTTTTCAGTGCCCATCAAAAAATATAGAAGGATTCTTTTTTTCTTAGAAATATTCATCTCTGGCTTTATAGCCAGATTTGTTTAATTTTCTTCTGAATGATTGCCATTTTGTGCACATCACAAAAAATTAAATAATGAACATTGAGGGTTTAGGGTGTTGAAAGGGCTTTGGCTCTTTAGGGCTTAAGCACAGTCTTCTTTTGTTGTTGTTTGGGACAAAATCCTCCTAGTTGAAAGAATCAGAGAAAAGAATTGCATTCTTTCAAACAAGGGAAGCTGGTCCAAATGATGGCCACATTAAAACACTTTGTGCACAACTAACAAGCAAGCAAGAGAACTTAAAAGACTTTATGCACAACTAGAGAACAAGCAAGAGAACTTGACCGTTTTGATTTTGAGAGCGAAAAAAGAGGTCTACAATACTAGAGCATCTCAAGAGTGTATGTAACCCTGGAGTGCTGTAGCACAAGTGGGGATACAGGTACCGTACTCTGCACTAGCATGTTGCATACAACTTTAACCACTCATCAGTTACTGTACTTACCACATGATATTCTTGGGGATGTTGCTTGAGTCATTTTCACACTCGAACTTACCATTTTGAAGACCACATTGGTTATAGCCCTTTTAAATATATATATATATATATAAACAAAAAATGTCAATTCTACAGTTGCCCAAAGTTATAAAAGTAATTGCAAGTCAGGGTCAGACAGGTCTGCCACCTTATTCCAAAATATAGGTAGCATGCGGAGCTTTGAGACCTAATGATGATTTCAGACCGCCTCCACACTTATCACAAAGTTGTTACTCGATTGGTTATCAGGATAGCTATGGAACTTTTTGTGACAGAACCAGTAATACCAATAATGTTCCTCAAATATTGTCTTTGTAATTATTGTCTCTCCCCTCTCATCCTTTGCTCGACAAGTTGTTTAGACTTGGGTGGCTCCAGAATGACCAAAGAAAATTAAGCTGGTTTGTTTTCCTTGAACATGTGAGTAGTTCATGTTGGTTGGAAGCCATAAGATTCACTGAACAAAAGCAAACAGGAGAACTTACTGACTTAATTAATTATTAATAATATTGGAATTTATCTTTCATATTCATATATCCTAGTGGGCCAGTTACTCTGGAATTACCTGGTATAGCCAAGAATTGGAAGCATCAATGGAGTCCCTGATGTTGAGAGGAGTGAAAACTTTAATTTCTGGGTCACAAGCATGAAACTAAATGCCTGGCCAGTGCAGTCCCACATGTTCTGATGATTGTTTCACGGGTACATATGAAAACCTTTGTGAAGGATTGGTAATATTAATTATTGTCTTTACAACCCACGAGGTAAAAGTTGAAAGGGGTTGGAATGGGATGTACCATATATAATAACTGGGCCAGAGTGGCCAATGATATAGGTGGGTGTGAAACCTTGATTCTACATAATCACTAGTGTCACACTATTCCTGAATTTGAGTACAACAGGCATGTACAAATTATAAGCACAGCAATATCACACATTTTGCGCACCTATCCCTAAGAGGACCAATTGAGTCCCAAGATAAAAGTTCATACTTAACTGGTCCCCGCCCCCACCATTTCCCCCAGCTGAAACTTTCTTAATCTGTACCACTAGTTGCCATAAGTAGATTCTTTTCCAAGGTTGGACTGAAGGAAACTTCCAAGTCCCCCAAGGAGATCAAATCCTTGGTCACAAATTTTAATGACACTATATGGTGCCTGAAAGTAGAGTATTAACCATACTGTGGTTAGTGTAAAGACTTTTATTTTCAATACTTTGTAAAACCTAATAAAACTCCTGAAAGAAGACTTGTTTACTTGTCAATGGAAGTAGAGCTGCCTTAATTAAGCTGGTGGTAAACAGGTCCAATGAAGTCCAAACTCGGTTTCACACTATTTAAAGCCTAATCTTTCATCCAAATTACTGTTGACAAGCCATTATAGTATTATACTAGTGGAGCTACTGTAACAATTTGAGTGTTTGTGTATCATGAGAAATTAACAGACTGCCCCACATTCAGTGTCTAAGTACAGGACGGTCTGCTGTTTGGAATTTTTACTACTTGGTTAGACACGTGTGCAAGGCAGGAATACAATTTTTTTTGCCTTTTTAGCTCCTCAGTTGCATGCACAGCCTCTTGAAACTACAGCGATGGAAAAGGACCCAAAGTGATGATTTTGCATTTGCAACAAACAGGATCTGTTTGCACACTCTCTTCAATTTAGACTTGAGTTTGTTTTGCAAGAGGATGGGGAGGGGATGAACATTGAATTGCTGTAATAGACACAGATGTATTGCAAGTCGGAAGTCACAATCAGCATGAAGATGTTGGTCACAAGGACATTTTGTGATCCAAAATGAGTACCAAGATGTCAGCCTTCTGCTTTAGACAGTTAAAGAATTACAGATTTGAAACAATGTGGACGAACAATTTTTCCAATTCCAGGACTCCAACGATGCGTAATGAGAGTTTGAAGATCAGTGCGATCACTGTAATGAGAAGGTCAAAAGATTAATCAAACCTTGCGGAAACATGTTCTCAATGACCAGCTGCTGTCCATGCTAAGAGACCCATCTACAAAATTATGCAGAGATACGAGGGAAGAACACTGTGACATGATGAGCTCCAGTCTCTCTTCAGAAAACACACTCCAAAGTGTGGGGCCACTACAGATTTCTAACACAGGAACACAATTCAGAAGGGCACCCCACTACAGTCCTGAGCTGCACTCTTTTTAGGAAAATCAGACCTGGCCATTTCATGTGGCTGGTGCACAAAACGTTAAATGACTCAATAGCAGAACACAAAGAGAACTTAGACAAGGTTCAAGAGCTAAACACCGATAAAATGAACAGTGCAAATTCCACCAACTTCCACAGCATGAGATCAATATAAGTATTCGGTACTAGTCCAAACCTCAATAACACGACCATGGACATGGTTCAATATGTGAACAGAAAAAAATGCAGATCAGATACAGCAGCTAACTATATGAGATTTTGTAAGGATAAAGGCTGTTTCATTATTTCTCAATAGGCAAGGCTAGATTACAGGTCTTCTAGAGTCAGTCATTCACGTGATGGGCAACCACATAGTTTGCAGCCAAAGATGATCATCTTTTGCAAGCTGCCAAATTTACCAGCTAGCTAAAACAGAAGAGATGATCCCTCTGCGGCCTTTATAGTTTGTGCTCTACGCAATGAATAAACCACAAAGACAGCAGCCCTAATCCTAGATCTCACTAGAATTCAATTCTATTCTCAAGGCTTGAATGATTCGCATAGTGACTGTAATCCTAGATCACTAATCCAGTCACATGAACAGATCATATGCTTCTCACTCTTGAAAATCACCAGGCTCACTCTGTACTCAGACCGAGGTGAGCTCACTCAGTCAAGCGTCTATCATGTAATCACATCACCAATCTGTTAGACTCTCCAATGATATCATCATCTTCTCACATGACTCACCCAGTATTGTAACCTGGCTAACTTTTAAAAATCTGAGCAAGTCTGATTCCAGGGCCTCATCAGTCTCATACGTGTGTAATCTCATCTCTAGAAGTGAATTTCGAAGCTTGAGTCCCAGTTTTTCCTCCTTGTGTAGATCCTATAATCCTAATCACAATCACAAGCTCAATAAGTACCTGATCCCAAGAGCTAGCTGATCAGGCCGGCTCTCACTGCATTAACGTACTACTTGGGTAATGGGCAAACCTGCTGCATACTAGTCTGAAAAGAAAAAGAGAATTCAAAGGGCTCAAGGGTTCAAGGGTAACAACATACAGTCTTATTTGGAATTTTAATTATTCTGAAGGACTCATCATCATGGGGCCTTGTTTCCAGGCTTTAGTAATTGAAAGAAATTTTAAAGGAATGGAAATGTCATGACCCCCCTGCAACTCCCCAACTTGTCACTCCTGATCTCGAGGAAAACACGCCCCTAAGATTGGCCCAACTTGAAGCGCGCTTGATGTTCTCACATGCAGCATCCAAACCTCGAGTCTCCGACAGGATGCATAACCTCGAGGCCTCCGCGACGAGAAATATGATGAAATACTAAGTTGAGAAGATCAAGCTTTCTTGGCCATGGTGTGTTTATTATTGTGCATCCAAACCTTGAGGACATGTCGCTTCACTCCAACGTTTGCACAAAATTCTTGGACTGCAGCCTCATCGTGCTTTTGCATCTTCCAGCCCAATTTCTCAGCAAAGTTGCACATCTCATCCTTCTGTTCCGTAGAGAATTTGGTTCTGAATCTTTTCTTGATGGTTGAAGGCGAGCTCCCACCTCCTCCAATATTCCCTCCTTCATTCTCATCAGAATCTGCAGCTCCCGTGCTCAGTGCCATGAGTCCTATGGGAGCTATAGGTTTACCCTGCTGATGATATTGAGTGACAGAAGTTGGGTAACCCATTCCAGGAGCTACAGTTCCGGCTGCAGATACTGGCGTCCCTTGAGCGAACCCACCAGCAGCTTGCGCAAAACTTGCCGCCCGTTTCTTCGAATCCTTGAACTTGTAGCAGTCACTGCATACAAGATTCTCTCCCTCGACTTCTCTTCTATGGAAGTTTCTGTGGCAGCCACAAGCTGCGCATTTGAGGGCATCAGCTGAGCCCTCTTCCCCTGAAGGCATGAATTCCCCACACCCATCTAGAGCATGGTTTCCTAAACTGGCAGCGTGGTTTTTCTGACATTCTCTGTACCTGGTGGTTGTAGCAGCTGCCTTAATCTTATCCAGCTGCTGCTTTTTGATGTTGTTGTTGTGTCCTGCTGAGCTCGACAAAGTCTTGCTCACGGCTGCAATCTCTAATGCTTGGATTTCATCCATTGCTGCTGCTGCTGCACTGCCGTTGTTGCCACTGTTTAACATCTTCAGCTTGGTGGTGGTGGTGGAGTCAGGAGGCACTGAAGCCTGGGCCACAAAGGTTGCTGGGATGTCAGTCTCTGCATGAGAGCTCGGATCCATCGTCAAAAGGGGCATGAACTCTTGTTGAGATTTCTACTTAGAACCTCGTGAAGCTCTGAAGGACGTTGAGTCTCCTGGAAGCAGCTTCTTCGGACCGTGCAGGCCTTTCCCCTTGCAACAGAGACTTTCTACAGGATCCTTCTGAAGATCATACTAAAAACTCACATGCGATTGCAGCCTGATGATGACGAACTTTCCTTCACACCTGATCAATTCACCTCGTCTCGTTCCTTGAGCAGTATTGCTGCCTGATGAGAGATAAATCCTGAAACCTCTTTCTGCCACGACCGCGTCCCTTCATCACTGGTCTTCAAATTCTCCAACGGATTGCTCTCCAGCTGGTCCAGCAATGCTGCTGCAAACAAGAAAAAATCTACCAAGAGGTTCTAGACTTCTAGAAGCAGATTTCAAGGGTCCGCCGGGAGGAGAATCAGAGAACTGCAGGGTCTAGATTTCCGTGGACCCAGGTGGAACTTTCGGACGTCGAAGAAAGAAGAGAGAATATAGCTCAATTTGAAAAAACCCACTCCCGACCCCTGTCTGTCTTCCTACTCCCACCAATGTGAAGTTCTCCCACAGATCTGGCAAAGACAAGACAGACGAAGAAAGAAGTGAAAAAGATGCGACAGAGAAAGAACGGAAGATCGAGGAGCAGAGGTCGAGGGTCCCCAATCTTGGCACCAACGCAGATACGCAGCTTGTGCATAAGAGTGCACCCAGTATGCCGCAAAAAAAACGAAACAAAACAAACACAGAACCCACCCTCCTAGTCAAAAACCAGCACCGGAACAAACACTCCCTCGAGTACTGTATTGGATGATCCACGACGACACTATGCATAAAATCCAGCTCGAGATAGCTCTCCCAAGCAGCTGATTCCACCCTTTCTGTTGGTGAACTCGAAGCTGAAAAAGCAACCTGAATAATATTTGGTCCCCAGGTTCTTCTTGTGTGTGTCGTCACTCGGAAGTCCCCCGAGTCAGTCAGCCACCAGCAGCCAGAAGTTCTCGTCACTATTTCCACCACTCTCACCCGTGCACTCAAACCCAAACCTCACACCTTCCTCGCTCTCTGGACAAACTCTAGTAGGCTCCCTGGAGTCACCCCTTGCAGCATCAAACCTCACAACACCACTCTAGTCTCCAAACCAGCAGTGTCGGTCCGCCGGCCAGCCAGCCACGCTCTCTCCCTCCCTCCTCCCAACTGGTTCGTTAGAAACGCAAAGAAAGAAAGAAAAAGAGAAAAGGCCGGATTTCTTCCCCCCAAACTGATATCCCCGGGCTCCTTTTTCACTTCAACCGAAACATTCAATGCTCAGCTACTGCTACAGCGTTCACCTGTAAAGTAATTATAATCCCCAGCTTCCCAGCTTCTTCCCCATGTCACAAATCTTCTTCACTACTCCCCCGTGCGAGAGAGAGACTCAAACCACAAAAGTTGTGCTCTTGCAAACACACAAACCCAAAAGAGCAAACAGGGCAGGCGCTGAATGTTGTTACTTTTCAGTCTCAGTAGCCCTCCTAGTCAGTCATGGGTGATGCACCAAAAAAAAAGTCAGCTAGTTCCCTAGTTAGTAGCAGTAAACAGCGGCACCTCCGCGACGCCTAATCTGGGGCACTCAAAATAGCCAACAGGAAAAAAAAAGAAAAAAAAGTCAGATCTAGAGGGCAGACCAAATGCAGCTTGATATACTGTCATTCACTAGCGTACCGCCCCCCTCTTCACCCCGCCCAAAACGCTTACCTAAACTAAGTCTGATCTCACTAGTGTGTGTGGTATACGACACGTCCACTGCAAACTTCTACTAGTTTCTCAGCTCCTCCTACTACCTAGCTCTTCTACGAGTTCCTTCAGCGGAAGATCTAGATAGATAGGCAGACAAACAGTACAGACAGTAGAAAAAAAAAGAAGGGGATGGATGAGCTGAAGCAGAAGAGTGAACAGAATGAATGGAGCCGTTTGGTGGGGGTTTGTGCTGTTGCTGGGACTCGATAGCTAGCTAGCAACCAGAACACTGGGGAGGGAGGGGGGGCGGGGGTGTGGCAGCAGGCAGGCGAGAGCCGGCGCAAAGCTGTTTGCAATGAGGAGAAAAGAAAAAAGCCCCAAAGCAAAGTGTTATAGCCCAGCACCCTACTTTACAGCCTGCTTAACTGCCGGTCTCTGACAAAAGGGAGAGCCAGACGTGACACCCGGGAGCCCCCCACCCCTTCTCGGCTTCCTAAATTTTCATTTACTTTTCTTCCCTGTCCCTGTTATTAAGTCGCCCGCCCGTCCTTTTTTTAAGTGTCCGCTTAAGGCACTTGAATCACTGACCGTGGGGACTCGGGAGTCCCGGGAGTCATCATTGGGAAGGAGAGAGATTGTTGTGTGTGTGTGTCTCTCTCAAAATCATCATACACCGACTTTAACTGGGTTTGTTTTTCCACCTTGCCTCCTTATGGTTTTTCTTAAAACTTTTACAGGCTGTATATATGTATATATACTTATTATATAACTTCTCAATGTTATTGGATCTTATTCTTTCTGGATACAATTTTATTGTGGCACCTTTCTGTTGTATGGTTTTGTTAGTTTAGTCTGTTTTTGTTTGTGTAATTTAACTCTTTGTTTTGTTTTTTTGTATTTGAATCGAAATGTGAGATTTCTTGTGCCCAATGGAGATTGGTTTTTAAAATTTTTAAAAGTTAAAGAAGGTGTATGGATGGGATCTCGGATCCTATACTTTGATGTTTGTATAGCTTAGTTTTCCTTCTGGCCATTTTTCCTCAAGTGGTTTTGTGGACTGTGGGTTAAAGGAAGGGAATGTGGGGGTGAAGCCCATGGTACAGAACCCCCATGGAAAGTACCTCTCATATGTAAAGATGGGGTGGGATTTCTTTCCAATAGGGGGTTTCTTTACAAGTTCAAGTATAGTAGGGGAGGAAACCAAAGAAACTGATATGAAAGATAAGAGATGACGAGGTTACACTATCTGTACATTAAATTATCTCTCTTGATAAGGGGGTGATAATGGGTGAAGGTTACAAATTAATTCCCTAGAAACAAATACAGCAATCCCAAAAACACGCTTTCCAGCTCTAATCACCACTAGTACATCCCTTTTTGTAAATGTGCAATAAATTGTGGGGGGGGTGATATCCCTGCTTCATTATTCAAAAAACCATTTAGTGAACCTCAGGCGACACACATGGCATTCCATAATCCATTCCAGCCTCATCCCAGAGGTTATAATTTCATTATCAATCAAATCCTACACTCCCTCGCAAAGTGCGCCTCATCATTCTTAATTATACACACCTGCAATGCCCCCATTAATTTTACCACAATAAATCAACTCTCCTATCTTTGTCTAACGTGAACCTTTACACTCGTATCCTCATTATTTAAACCACAAAAATTGCATTCAAAATTCCACCCACATTACTTACATTGCACTCTATAATCGTGATCATTTAGTATATTTAGCATTTAGGAGTTTGTATTTAGTACCCCCCCCTTCCCCCCTTTCCCATAATTTGAAGTGGCCAGTGATAAGGAAACCGTGATCATTTATTCAGAGGAAAAAAACAGTTGTTAAACTACGCCCCTCCCTTTTCCCCCTTATGTTTGTCCAATTAAAGTCCGCAATCCAACACCAAAGTGCACTACCACCACAAACCACCTGCCTTAATTACCCATCATCAACAACAAAAGACACAACTTACTCCAACACTCCCGCCTCTCTCTCCCCCGTCCCGCTTATAATTCTCTCTTTAAATAGAGCACTGAGGAAAGGCCATACGGTTTCCCCGGCCCCCCCCCCCCCCCCGCGCCCATTTTGGCCCTTCCTGCGTCCGTGCTCTCATTCATTCCTTCAGACCATAGAACAGAACTTCACACCCCCCATGTTTGTTTTATTAAACACCAGACACATAAATGATGAACCAAGACCCCCACAACATGCCTATTGCGGCCCAGGCCAACTTAATTGAATAAGGGAGTAGGCCTTCAATTTCATTATTATGAGAAAAAGATTTTTAAAATGAGTAAATAGGGAGGCAGGGAGAGAGCTTAGAAACTTCACGTTAGCAAGGGGGGGGGAAATAGAGAGACAGACAGTGGAGATAACTCAGGGTAACTACCAACAGGAAAAAGAGCTTAACCAAGGTTTAAGTAAAAAAGGAATTGACAAAACATGTTCACTAGATAGTCGGACAACGCGTTTTTGACTTTAACTCCCCCCCCCCCCGCTTTGAACAAGTCTCCTAGCCTGCCACAGTGTCGGTTTACATACTCATTTTTACTTTCTCTTTTTCACCTTGCCTTACACACCAACATCAATGGTGATTTGTAACCCTGTCTGTATGTAAACAAGGGTTGGGTTACAAGGTATATAAGGGTTATAGTATTAGTGTACTAATGTATGGAGGCTGTTTAATAGGCTTGTGTGTAGGTGTGCAGAAAAAATGTTATGGCCAATGAAATTGCTGGATTTGGTGATCTGAATTTTTTTTCTTTACTTATCTTGAGTGAACCGACAGTTAAATGTGTAATAGGGGTTGGTATGTTTGTGAGAGTTTTACAGGACCAATGGAAATGGTAGAAAGGGACTATTATTTTCAATGTTTAATGGAATCAGGTTGTGTTTAGGCTTGAAATTATTTTATTCCAGGATTGCTGGATTTGCTGGTCTGAATTTGTTTTCGTAGTTATCTTGAGTGAACTACTAATTCAATGTCTAATCTCTATTTAGAGACAGGATTCTAGCACATTGCGTGTTCACTTTGTTTTCTTTGCATCTGTTTCCTTGTAAACCCTTCTCAGATACTTTATTTCATTGGCTCTACCCCTCAAGGAGAGACTTTGGAACGATGCAGAGTCTCACATTTTGAGGAATGCTCATCATGTGTTATTTTGAACTGTAAGTTCAATTTTTGAGAACTAGTTTTTGAAAATTTCATGGAACTTTTTTCTGTTTTAATTGTTGCCGGTTTGAACTTTGAACTTGCCGTAAGGGGCAAAGCTGTTGAAAAGAGGACTTTCTGCTTGTTTTCCTTTTTCCTTTCAATAGTTATCCTTTTTCACTCTAGTCAGCTATTCTACATTTTAAGGACGAATATTTCCAACCTAATCTTTCTTCTCCTTCCCCCATCCTTAGGGGGCCCGCCCCCAATGAATTTGGGCAGCTGCAGGTTGATCAGGAACCGACCATTCTGATGTCTTACATAAAGCAAAGTAATAAGTGTAAAGGGAGTAATCAGTAACAATTCTGATTTGCTAAGCGGGAATAAGCAAAGCTTTGTGTTGCGGGTTCAGGGGCTTTTTCCCCCCACCCATTGAGAGCCTCATTTCTTTTCCCCTTCTTCATAGCCCTAGATCACTGCGATCCAACAGCCAGAGTTCATCCACATCCTCCTTTCCAGAAAAAACTGGAGTTCCCTCCATTAATTCAGCAGCTAAATCTGGAATAGTATATGCTAGTATGACATAGCAATAAAGCTGGGCGTGGTTTTGGGTTGAGGAGGAAAGGGGATGGGAAGGAGAGACAACTGCAGTAGTCTTATGATGATGCTCTGGTGTGGCAAATTATGATATTTTCCAGGTCGAGCTTGTCCACAAGCCACATAAACCCCAATCATGAGTCACCCTGCCCGTTGTCAAGTGGTCTGCCTGAGTATAATGTACCTAATACTCTTGAGTAGTTTTTCTTTTTCAATTTTGTGATGTTACTCAAGTGATGATCATCCATAAAAAAATTTAGCCAAATCTGGCTACAAAACAGGAAATTTGAAAAATTGAACATCCTTCCATATTTGTGGCTATCTACTGAAACTTAATAGTGAATCTGAAGATTTTGTTTTTCAAAATTTGGCAATTAGAAGCCTTAGAAAAACACCTCAGTTTCTCCATTTTATTTTTTTGGCCATCTGCCAAAAATTTGCCAGAAAAAAATACACTGCTCTTGAGCTTCTTCCTCCATTGCTGCTTGGGGGCTATGGGGTTCATGCTTCAACTCAAGTATGGGTACTTGTGCTTCTAATACGTAATCAGTACGCAATCGAGTAGAGAAAAAAGCCTTGGAGTTTCCGCTCTAGATACGCACAACACAAGAAAATCACGCAAACTCCGGGAATAACCCACTTTGTTTTGCATTTTATAAAATTAATATCAGCTTCACATGGAGTGTGACGGATGTATCATTAATCAACAAGTGACTTTATGTCTACAGTTGTATATGTACCAATATCAAATATGAAGGGGGTTTCCAGTTTCCATCATAGTTGGTATTCCGTAGTGAATGGCCTCTCAATGAGACAGACAAATAATTTCACATAGGATAAGAGTATTCTTTCGAGGTTATTTTGTCTGGATCCATTTTGAAACTGTTGGTGGATTATTTGATATTTTCATGTAAGGTCGAATCCTGGTATTTTAAACAAAATTTCAGAATAAAACACCTCCAGTTTTGGATTTCTTCCAAACACCTTCAAAGAACTCATGGTTTTCATGAAATAACTGGCAATTTCTTAGAAGGTTATTTGAGGATGTCTTCTTCTATTTTTTGAGAACTGTGATGATGTATCCAAATTGGTTCCTTGATTTTTGAGAACCATGATTATATATCCTAAAGAACCACCCTAATAATTGCTGGCTGATTTGGTGCCATTTTTAATAGCTAACCAAAAGTGGTTCTCACCCAGTTCCAGCTGCGTTTCACTTGCTTCCCTGCTTCCCCCCCCCAACTTGGTGCCGCATTGTATTTTGTTACTTATTTAGTCTCCAGTAAGGTCTTTGAAGGTTCTTACCCATAAAATACCTCCTCACTTGGGTTGTGAGCTGATGAAAGCAACCATGCGCCTCATGCACATTCCATTAGTGGTCTCCTGTTGGGTTTTTTGACAATTCATTCCATTCTTGTTTCCAATGAAAAGGATGCTTGTTGAAAACTGGTGAAGGGCAATAAAAACACAGAGATACTGCCAACCTGAAGTTAGGCATGATTCAAGTACTATCTATCACCATATTGTTGGTTACCCATTCATGCAAGAGGACATATTGGTCGTGGAGAAGCAGGCAAGCGTGTGTTTCTGAATGAGGAATGGGAGTCAGAGTGCATAGAACTTATAGAGTGCTATAGAGAAAGTCCAGACCCTTTGAGCTTAGTGCATTTCCATGCAATGGGATAAATTGGTTGTGGGGAAATATGTGTTTCTGAATGTGGATGGGAGTCAGAGTATTTAGAACTTAGGGTGTTTCTTCATAGTACACTTGGTAGGCCTAAGTTATGAGTCATTGTTGAGGGATGTTCTTGACACTTGTCATTGTGTAAATTTTTTTGGTATTGAATTGTCACTTACACCTGATACACGTGAGGCCTTCCTGTTTCGGTTCCATCAGGGTTTTTTTTCTCATTTTAGTGATGTAGATGAAGTGGCGATCATTCATAAGGTGGTTTCATCAAATTTTGGTAAAAACAAGATAGAAAAGTTTTTTAAATTAAGCATCCTTCACATGTTTTGCAACATGCTAAAACTGAATAGAGTAATTTGGCAACTTTTTGAAATTTGGCCACTGGAAAACCAAAGAAACACACATTTTTAGCCAGTTTGAAAAAGAAAATAGCCAATTTAGCCACACAAAAAAACCCTGGTTCCCCTTTTCGTTCCCATGTGGAACTTAGCTAGCTGTCACTAGCTAACTTGAGGGAGGGTGTAAGTAAACCCTACATATTCACCTTCCAAAACAATACTTATTTATTCTGTTTCATAGTAATTAGTTGGGGGTGCCTCACAAGTCCAACTTCTTTTTTTTGCAATGAGCCAATTTGATTGGCCCATCGCAAAAAAAAAGTTGAATCTATGGAGGCTCCCCAAAATAAAAGATTCTATGGAAATATGGAGTGCCTCCCCCTTTGGCCCACCTATATAGGTGAGAAGGGGAGGACTTTGGGAAAACCATATGAGATTAAAGCAAGGAGCTAATGGGAACACATTGGGAATCTAGGGAACATATTGAGAACTTGATGGGAACTTGAAGGGAACAAAGGAAAAATGAAAAAAACCCTCCCCTGCCCACCCAAAACTTAAAAGGAAAAAAATCAAGGCACTTCGAGTGCATGCTAAGCCTTCCCATTTCCAAAACTGTTTGTCACCATTTTTGGCCTGGGAATACCCCCATTATAAACTGGGGCTACTTATTTAGTTACCTTCCAGTTCAAAATTACAGCAGTACCTCACTTAATTCAGCTGCTGATTTCAGTTCTTCTCAAGAGTCTGTTTGACTCAGGTTTCACAAATAGAGGATAGCTGAATTCTATTTGGGGCATTAACCAAAGTTTTTTTTTGATTGGTGAAAGGGGTTAAACGGTTTCCTACTAATTTGTATTTGCCCCCACCCACACAATTGGTTGGGTTTTTCTCGTGTGACACAGTATTGAATTTACTGTATTTCAAGACACTACTGGTGTATTTCCAGGAATGGAAAGGCCTGTTGTTACCCATGAGAGCCGAGATGAACAAGTCTTAAAGTACTGACAGGGAAATGTGACCTCATTATCTCAGTTATGAACGCCCATGAAATTTTAACTTTGTTGGAAGAGTTGAAAATACTGAAACTTGGTCAGGTGATGGATGAGCCACTAGATAAAATTTCTTTTGGGCATTGTCAGCAGTCCCATAATGAATACATACCAGAGACCTTTATTGCAGTAACTTCGAAATCATTCACCAGTTTCATTGTCCTTCTCTTCACCTTGCAGAGGCTTTTTCCAAGTGAACTCTTTTTTTTTGTGAAGGAACAAAGAAGAAGGGTTGCCCATAAGCTAGATAATAGCCAGTATGCACTTAAAGCACTTAGGAGTGTTCATCTCTCCCTCCCCCCTTCACCCTGGGCAAATGAAGTACCTAATATTGTAACTGATATTCAGGGGGAGTTGTGTGGGATGGCAGCCCAGGAGTGCCCGCGCAGGAACCAGTTAGCCCCAATAACACCCACGTTCGTCGCACATGTGGACGGCACCCACTCAGGATTCGCTAGCGGCTGTAATCCCTGTCTGCTATGTCCCATCACAGGACCCTTTGTGTGTTGCAGGACTTGCCCTGAACAATAGCACCAAACATCGTCTAAGCGCATCCTCAACTTATTTGGTAACCCCAGCTGCTCTAGCTGGTCACCAACATAGGAGGATTGCTGCCTCAAGGAGTGAGTGTGGGTGCCTGCACATAATGCAGGGAATGATTCTTGGAAACAATGTCTACTTCCTTGGGGTGCTGAATCAACCAACAAACATTTGTTTATCTTTCGAGTAGAAACCCACCCTGAAACACCACGCACCTGCCTCACCAGAGTTTCCATTATATCAATCAAATGAAACACCTAATTCTGACCCCTGCTTCCTCATACTAATGGAGCTTCTTCTTAGAGGGGGAGGAGGAGGAGCTGGTTCTTAGAGGTAAATTAAAATGAGATCTGTTTACATGGGCAATACCACCTGGCAATTAGCCCATTGATTTGCTAATGGAGACTTTTCCCCTTCTTTTTCTGGTAAAGCATTTGAAGAGATTTCCCAGTGTACTTGGAGATCACCTTCTAGATATAAAATAAAATGCCTCCTCAGAAAAACAAAAGACCTCTGACAGCTCTTAAGAGGCCTCTTGTAGGCGTAAAGTGGCTCTCTTCCCTCCTAATGCCACATGACCGTTGTAGGTTGAGGCTTATGATAAGTTTGGGAAAGACCCAAAGAGGCGGGGGAACATTCCTGAAATGCAGGGCCTTACAACCTGGTCCTAGTTCCCCGTATTTCTAGAATGCCCCACCTTGAGGCCCTAACCTAAACTCTAGACTATACGAGAGAGGGAAACAGGATCAATACAGGAGGTATATATTTTTTTTCAAAAATTTCTCTGCTATCAGCCTTCTTGTTACCAGAGGAATTTCTCCAGAAAGCGATTTTTTTAAGATTTTTGAAATTGGGGGTGATTTTGGAGGGTTTCAATCGCCAGAAGTGTTAAAAAAATATTTTAAGTCACCAGATTTCTGTATTTGGTTTACTTCACATCTGGTTTATAGCCAGATTTGGCTAAATTTTCCTTACCATAGGAACGATCACCATTTTTTTCTGCATCTTCCTATGGATGACCACCATTTAGGCTCCTTAAAAAAAATCCAAATTCAAATCAATGTTATTTTTGGTATTTTTTTTATGTTACGTGATGACAAAAGAAAATCACGTGCAAATTTACAAATTATTTTTTTGCATGTTTTTGGCAAAAGTCGCCATATTTTGAGGAAAAAGAGTCAAAAGTCACCACATTTAGAAACTGAGTACATGGAGGTAACCAGAAGAAAAGGGAAATCTGAAAAAATTCTACTTGCCTACTTGACCTCTAGCCACATTTAGCCCATTCCTCTTAAGGATGATCACCAATCCACATACTTGACAAAAGTTTTTTAAAAAAGAAACCTCTGTTTGCTATTCCAAGAAATAATTTTAATTTTAATGTGAGGAGTAATCAAAACTGGTATAGGAGGATTTTTGGGAATCCTTTGTATGGTCGTTCATGGACCATTCCAAAGACAATTTTAAAAATAACTAGCTCATTTTCAAGCCTAACTACTTTATTTCTTTCTTAATAATTACTTTTTTTTTCCTATTAATTTTTTTAGTAACTATTTTTCACCTTTCCTAATAATTACCTCCATTTTATAACTACCTCACTCTTTTTCCTTATCTATCAACATGAATATGAAAAAAAAAAAAAAAAATGGTCTTTTCATGAGCATGAAATTTATGTTAATTTAAATTAAATTTGAAATTGACAGAAATAATGATGAATTATTGAAAACCATGTGAAAACATAAGAAGAAAATAATAGTTGATTGTCACTGGTAGTGCGCAGCAGCACGAAGCTCAAATATGATAAGACCAAAGAGCTTTTCCGTCACAAGCCCAGGCAGGGTCCTGGGAAGAGTACGGGTAACCGTGAACCATCCGTCCAGTAAATGACATGATCGTAACAGTCCAACAGACACTGGACATCACGAGCAGGCAATAGCTCATTACGCCACGCCTATTCGAACTGCGACGGGTCACCGTCCGCTTTTAGCTCGACTGTCCCTACGTCCCTACGCCTGCTGCTTATCTACCCATCCAACGGATCGTTTCCGCTCCCAGCGAAGCATCTACGGCACCTGTTCCCAGCACCCCAACACTACTAGTGCAACGATCTCAGAAAACAACGGCGGGGAACGTGACGTATGTGATCTGACGGTTCGTGTTAAAGGAGATAGCAGCTGCTGCCTGTCCAAATATGCCAGTCCGTCGTCTTCTCAATTCCGCCGTGCACATCTGCCAACTGGTGGGAATGCTGATGTACATCCATCCATTACCCATCGACTGGTACGACAGCGACGCTTCTTCGCTGGATTCTGGAACTGACGGATTGAAACCCGCTTGTGGGGGAACTGTTACGGTCACCAACTGCTTGTATGGGACCCACTCACAGGTCGCAGCCAGTCCTTTTCTCTCTGCCCGACAGACCATAACTTTAGTCCTGGTCGCCATGCCCAGTGAAAAAAAGAAAGCAGTTGGGGGCTGGTATCAAAACAGGTGCAACGAATTAAATGCATCAGAGTCTGCAATGCATCTGTCTAATACACAAAGTTTGGGCAGGCCTGATATTCGCGCCCACTAGTGCAGCCTGTACCGTTGGTCAAGTGTGAACTGGTTACCAAACTGCATTTTTCTTTTCAAAATCATTTTTGTAATTTTATTGAATTTCCAATGACCAAAAATATTCAAAACTCAATATCTCTGGCACCTTTGGTCTAAAAAATTTCAAATCACCTACTCACTAAAAGCTTTCTAATGATAATAGCAAGAGTATGCCCAAATTCTCCTATATTTTTATCTTTTCATTTAAATGAATTCTTAATGAGAAAATTGTTCAATATTCAATAACTTATCCATTGTAGGTTGAAACTTGAAACATTGTGAAGCCACCCTTACTCATCAAGGGCTTTCGAACAATAATAGAGCATGGCAAGAGGCACTATGATTTGGGAGATCTTACCATGATAGACAAACTAACGAACTACCATTTTTAATAGATAGAATTGCCATGGGTTTTTTTTTTCCCCAACTTTGTCGTATTGAAATTTTGGCAAATTTTCCCCCCAAAACTGCAAAATTAGTCAATTTTACACATGAAGAACGAAAATTTCTTAATATTTCTGTCAAAAACAATTGCTTCTGAAACAAAATCACTGCCCATTGCCTCTTAAATATTCTGGGACATCCTTGATTTTCAGACTCAAATTGTTGTCCCTAGTAATGTATAATTCATAAAGGAAGCACCTTATGGCTTCCTTATTAGGCTGCATAACATGCTATCCTCTACTATATAACTAAAAAAATTTAGTCAGGTCTTTATGGATAAGTTTGCCAAATCTCAAGTTAGCTAAATAACTTATTTGTTGACAGGTACATGATACAGGTACATGGTGTTCAAAGCTCGTTTAGCGGATGGATGGGTTGAATTGTACGGATTAAACAATCTCCTGGAAAGCAAACGAATCTGCACGGAATGCTTGACTTGCAATCCATTGGTGTATCTCCTCCCCAACACAACACCATGTTGCTCTTGCCTCCACTTTAGGGTGAAGAAGTGGGGTTCATTAGCATCCATACAGGGACATAGATCAAACTCCTTGGCCCGACTACATACCTTGACATTGTCGGCTTCCACTTTGCAGGAGTTCTCAAGTATTTGGAACATAGATTAGTCAATGCCAACAACTTATTTACAAGTGACTGGAAACCCAACCCCGAGTTTTCAACAAGAATTCAGAATTCAGAATTCAGTCCTTATTAGAGATGGAACAGCAGATGATTACCAATTAGTATCCAAGTCAACAGCAGATTAAGCTAAGTGGTTTACGAGACCAGGTGGGGTTAGAACGTAAGGGAAGGACTCTGATGGGGTGGGACTAACGAGAAAGATCATGTGAACGTGTCTCTCACAACGATCCTTCAGTACTGAAGGAGCTTTGGTACTCGTCATCTGGTAACTGCACACGTGCACTGTTTCAAAACTCCAAGGGGATGGGGATTTAATAAAGAGGATTCCCAATTTCCCAGGTGACAACTTAGAAGCGGGGGAAAGATTTTGTGTGGGTGTGCACTCTGGAGGCTGGAGAGAGAGAGAGAGAGAGAGAGAGAGTGTGTGTGTGTGTGTGTGTGTGTGTCCGCGATTGCTGCTTGGGGATTAATAATAAAAGTAAAGCATATGGCATCATAGTTGTCAGGACAGGCATGATGGCATCTACAGCCATCATCGAGGGTCACACGGGTGCCGCCCATGTGTTGCTCTGAATTTGTTTGAGAGTTTTCTGGTGTCACTTAGCCTAGTTATGTGGTAATTTTTTCAAAATGACTAAAAAATTGGGCACTAGTTTAAACTTTAGTTTGATGCTGGATTTGTAAGTGATTTATGGTGCTTGCTTCAGTAGGTAGTCTCTTGGAACCAGCGTTCTCATTTTGTGCAAAATTTCCCACTGCTGCATTTTATTTTATCTTTGTGGAAAAAGGGAATATCTTCTCACAAGATTTCTATTGTGGGAAGAATAAAATCACCACAAAAGGTGTAGTTTTGGGTTAATTTGCCAGTTTTTATTCTGGACTGCAACACGTATTTATACAATAAAAAGATTTTTTTTTAATTTTTTAGACAGGTCTTAAGGACTGGTTTCCATTTAATGTTATATCCCTCTTGGAATGCTTGCTATTGGCATGAAAGCAAAAATTTGAAAAAAAAAAAAAAAAACACTTTTTTTTAAATTAGTTCTTTTAAGTTTTTTTTTTTTCTAAAAAAGCCCAAACCACGAAGAAAAATTTAACAAACCCCTGTTTAAAATGATATATGAAATAAAAATTTTTA
>Ga0116229_10002992_pt1 | contig 27716 bp, 19 predicted proteins | sample S1TSphgellanicum_3_FD_87313 | JGI IMG/M metagenome (GOLD analysis project Ga0116229, IMG submission 87313) | Host-associated microbial communities from peat moss isolated from Minnesota, USA - S1T2_Fc - Sphagnum magellanicum MG | ecosystem: Host-associated > Plants > Peat moss > Unclassified...
CCACATTTTGAACACATTTGAAAAATGGAGTTAGTAACTAAAATTTAAAAGAATAACCAATTGTAAAAGATAACAAAATATTTGATAAGATATATAATTTTTCTCCCCTTTATTTGAATAGAAAATCAAATCTAGAACCTGTAAGAAAAGTCAATAATAGAAGCAATTGCACTCAATAAAAAACACATGGAAAAAAATCATGTCACTTACTTTTGGAACATCTTCTATGTCCACTGCAAGAGAGACCAAGTCTTGGAAGGTTTTTGTGGGGTTTGTTCTACCCTCTACAGGGATTTCAAATCCTGGGATGACCTACAGAGATAGAGTGATGGGTCACTGCTTGTGGATGGATGGATGGACTGGATGGATGACAGGATGGATGGATGGAAAGTTTAACGAAAAACGACCACGACGTCCTTTACTATATGTAATGGGTGAACCACTCAAACCTATTAGCTACATATGTCGATTTTAAGGGAAAAAAGCTAAAAATCTGCCCAAATCCACCAAAAATCTTGACAATTTCATAACTTTCTTCCTCAAAATGTTATAATTTATTTTTTTTAATTTCAAAAAATGCCCTTGACCTTGATGCTTGGGATTTTTTTATATAGTAAAATGACAGAGTATTCCTTTATTCTAAAATCCCAACAGTGCAAAATTTTGCACCCAACAAAAATTGCTGTGCCCAATCTCTTAAAAAAGGAAGATAATTCCAGATATTATCGCCATAATTTTACTTTTTAAAAACCCTGGCTACCAATACAAAGAGAAAAAAAGAGAGTAGGTTATTTATATTTAAAATCGCCTAAAAGGGACAACACATGGTTTTTTGTTCTTTTTTTAAAGGCAAATGTGTTGCCGCATTTATGTCCACTGGCTAAACTTTTAAGAGTTCCTTGAAATAATATTGTCAACTTGGCAAAATCCATCTGAATCTGGCTAGGGGTGCTCGCCACCCTGGGCCATTGGGAAATTGAAAACAAAACATTGAGCCATACCACTTGGCACTATCACCAAGTATTATTGTTTACACATTGAATATGAAACAAAAACACCCAAAAAGCAGAGCAATGAACAAAGCTGGTGCCTTACTTAAAGGGGACATTGAAGATTTTAAGGCATGGCATAATGCTAAAACTTTTAGGTAGGAGAATTAGGGAACATTACATATGCATGTGAAACAATGAGAACCCATGGATGTATTCCAATTCAAGGTGCCTTCAAACCCCAAATGTGGGGGTCCAAGATGCCATCCACCATCAGTTGGGCTTTCATCTCAAATCTTACATAGGTCTGAAGTCTTTTCCCTCTTGACATAGCCAATAAAGTACCTTGCCATGTGGCTTCCACCACTTGTGAATGATGAGCCACATAGGTTCAATAATGCACTTGGGAAAAAAAATTCATTGTTGACTTTGCAATAGAGGATTAGGTACCAACTAGCAACTACCATTTGTGAAGCCCTGTAGGGCCATGTATAGGAATTTTTTTTAATAGCAAACTTTATGGCCTCCATGCATAGACATAAGTCCATTTTCACACAAGGGCATGGGTAATGAGTATGAAAAGGGTAATGCCCATTGGACATGAACACAAACATGTGCATAAAAGAGTTTAGTCATAATTCACATCATTTTCAACCGAAAAAAAAACATGTTTAAAATAAAGATCTATGTGATTATACTCATGCATGTGCATAAAAGAGCATAGTAATAATTAACATTGTTTCCCATATTTAAAAAATATGTTTAAGTTGTAGATGTGTGTGAGTGTGACAATGTCACACACAACTTACAAAAAATATTTTAATTTCTAAAAAAAAAATTTCTACATATTCTAATCCTATTTCAATAATCAACTTCTAACTGTCAAAGTGGTAGGCTTAATAATTGCAAAATTGGAACCTCTAGGTGATGAAACAAATCTAACAACTTAGAGTCATTGATGCCAGAAAAAATGTTGATGGCATAGTCAATCAATTGCTTTGAGCTATAACCTTAGCAAATGAAACACATGCAAATTGGTGGTGGGTATAGACTACATTCTCAAACTCTTCAAGAGTACACATAAGAAAACAAAAACACTCCAAACAATCACATATTGAAGATTTTTCAAACAATTGATGTTATATTGAATTTCACTAAACACAATTACATCAAGAGAATGGAATATTTTCCAACCTTATTAACTTTGCAACAAACATCAAACCCCACATTCAATTTCATTCAAACAATTATATTCAACTTGACATGAACCTGCATTCAACATAACTCAAGTAGTTGCATTCAACTTCACACAAACATGCATCCAACTTTCACATTTCACACAAACTTATTATTAGTTTTAACTAAACCCTTCATATACTTTGAATCTTGTCTATTTACAAAATGAAAACCACAATAGAACACCACACACCAAGTAAATCCTCATTGTTTACGAAATGAAAACCTTAATAAAAAAAACCACACACCAAGTAAATCCTAATTATTTACAAAATGGAAAACCTAATAAAAAATCACACAATAAGTAAATCTTAATTGTTTTCAAAATGGAAATGCTAACAAAAAACCACACACCAAGTGAATTTTGATTGTCTAAAAATGAAAAATCCAACAACAGCCCACACACCTTAAATCTTGATTGATGCAAAATGGAAACCCCAATAGAAAGCCATAGACCTCACAAGCAACATTGATATTTGACACCACACGTACATATACACTTTGACCTATTGTGAAACTTTACAAAATTTCAAGGTGATTCATGTTTTTAAAAAAAAATTGCCCTTTAAGGTTAAGGTACCTACAACCAACATATCACAAAACACAACACACAATTGAAGCATTATGCCCATTAGGGCTGGTTATGTTATCTGCAACCAACAAATCACAAAAACACATAACCAAAAAACAAATGCAATGAAATACCTCCCTTGTTGTTCTTCACAAGATTATTTACATTTGCAATTATTTTGGAATCTACACCATTCATTACCACAAGATGTTAATCTTCTTCAAATAAATTGAAATTTGCAATGACTTTCATTTTCTAAACCCATTTTATCTTTAATATCAAAGCAATATTCTTCAATATATCTAAGCCCATTTGTGAACCCAAATTTAGGATCATCGAGCCAATTCTTCATAATTAGAACCAACTTGTTCAAATTTTCAATCCCAAACCAACATCTCAAACCTATGATAAACCTCACCATATTGAAAATCCTTTCAATTTAAACTTGTGAACCAACAATGCCCATGACTTGACAAACAAAATATGATAGATTAATAAATTATCATTCATGGTCTATTCACCAAATCAAAGGACTAAATGGATTAGCATGCATTACAATCCTTTTGGAAAAAAAACAATTTAGTTTTGAAAAGACCTAATCAAACTTCTTTAAGAAAAGCCAATGACCCAAATACATCCAATTCCATCACAATAGATTAGTAGGTTCAATAGTGACAAAATTTGATGTTAAGGCTTTATAAATAGTTAATAACATTGGCAAAAAATGATTGCAATCATATTTTGCAACAATTTGCACAGCCAATTCATGGCCCACATAATCTTAAATGAGCTACAAGTTTATTAAATATGGGTCAAGCATAAAAACCAACATATTGTGACCAACACGTCTTTGAAGTGATGATGCAAAGGCCAAGAATGGCTTCAACACACCAATAACTTCATCTCACATGTTATGCCCAAGATATGAATTAATTCAAAATTAAAATCTTTGACCTAGAAACATCAATAAAAATTAGACCTAAAAAATCAAAATCCCATTGATTTGCAATGTTAAAAAATGTATTTTAAACAAAAAAAAAACCCCCAAATTTAGCCTTAAATAACCCACATACTTACATTACCCCATTCATAGTATAATTCATACTACCCATAAAAAATACACGTGATTATGGTAGCAAATATTAAATCAAGCAATAGTCAATACCTTCGAAATTGGTTCAAAACACACCAAGTGAACATTGGAATTAGGGTTTTTAACATTTTTTACACCATAGTCCATGTTTGAGGAATAAGAATTTTGTTGACCTTGTGTTGTAAGGCATGGATATTGTGTTGAGAATCATGATAGAGTATAATAGCTTCTAAAGGTTTTGCCCCCTATCAATTAAGTGAGATGATTCATCTTAATTTGGTTGTAAAAATATTCACATTCATCTTTTGACATTTTATTTTCTTTGCCACCTCCAAAAAATGTGCACCCAACTCAATTGTCTTTGTCACCAACCTATGGTAAGAAAACTAAATATGAAAATATTTTCTCCAAAATTGATTATGGCATTCGTCATATGTAAAAATTCATGTAATTTTTTCAAAATGTGACAATGTGATTGTAAACATTCAAATACACATGTCATGATGAGTCTTCTTTTTTTGTTTGAAATTTTGCATAAATGTGAAAAGTAAATATCAAAAGAGAATATTTGATCACATTTTTTTTGGACCAAAAACAACCATTAGATTTGTGAAAAATTAAAAATCATGTTACACCATTTCCCTATTGGTTTTGGTTTGGTAACAAAATTTTAAATGTTTAAATAGGTTCCTAGAATATGGATCTCATCATTTAATGTGAGATCCCTAAGTGTTCCTCACAACTTATGTAATATAAAAAAATGAACTAGTTGGTTCCTTTTGGGAACTGGAGTGGAAGTAAGCCTAGTGTCTAATATTATGAAGGGTATTAGTATTTTTTTCCTTTTCAATTGTTAGGTTTTTTAAAAACAAATAAATAAATTGGATGTGCAATGAATGCATGGTCATAGCCAAGAAAGAACAAACACAATCTTTACTGCCAATGTAACTAGGGATTACCAATGTACTTATAATAGCAAGACAAAATGAACAATTGTTAAATTACTTTTACTGTCGATGTAATTAAGGACTCTCCATATAATTATGGTAGAATAGTTCAAGTGCTATGAAAGGAAAGCACCAAGAAAAAAAAAAACCTTTACTTTGAAGATGCTTGAAATGATGTCACGTGATACTTTAAAATTTTATATTGCTATTTGAACCCTTAAGCCTACCTCCACTAAAAAAAAAGATCATGAATTTTTTTCTTTTACAACAACATGATGTATGTCAAAATAGATTAAATTTTTTTTTGTCCCCTAGCTATGACCAATTTTCGATAAATATCAATTGTTGATATTAAATTGATGGTAGGGCCATTGTGTATAACACACCTTGTTATACAAGGCAATTGTTTGCCTTGAATGTTAAAACACAAACACAAATAGTGATGAGAATGCAATAACACTATACATTGAACAAAAGGATTGAGGGTGTACTTGAGGTGAGCTAAGGTGATTGGTTGTATGCAACATTATGAAACCAGTGTTCCTTGTCATTGTGTGATCCTTGCTTTTGCTTTCTCAAGCTGATGCATTCAAGACACTCAACAACTCTAAACAAAATCTACAAGGCATCCTTTTGATATGTTTTCCAAAACCCTAAACAATTAAAAATTCCTAACGTCAAACCCCCCTGCCATGCATAGCTTTGCAATGTCAGATGCCCCACATCTGACAAGCTTTGTAAAAGACAAGACAGCCCAAGTAAGGGCACAGTTTGTGTATGGGAGAAAAGAAGCCCATCTAAGCTAAAAACTCACCAAAGTCACCAGAATTTGAGGGAAAAATCTGAAATCTCCATGTTTAGACAAATAGGTTCCAGTTGGTCGCCAAAATATAGCAAGACTTTTAAAAAAAATTCTACGTTGCCCTGTGACCTGTAGCCAAAATTGGCTGATTCCTCTTGTGGTTGGTTTTTCACCAGTATGACCAGGGTTTTTTTTTTCTTTGGGCGAAATTTTGCCAAATTTTGACCTGAAAAATATGATTTTGACCTTTACAAAGGATTTTTTTCCATGCCAAAACTGGCCCAAATTTGCCAGATTTCAAAAAAGAAATGATGAAATCGCCAGATTTTGATGATAAGTTCCAGTAGGTAGCCAAAAATATAAAAGGATTCTGGTTTTTTTCTACTTTCATATCTAGTATCTAGCCAAATCTGGCTATATCATCTTACGGATGAGCACAACTTCAGCTACATCACAAAATTGAAGAAAAAAGGGGTGTGTCACACTGTGGCGTTGCCATTTACATTAAAAAGTATCTTAAGGCCAAAGAAGAATTATGGAAACTCAAATACTTCACCATGCAAAAAGTATAATCTTCAAAAAAATCCTCTCAAAGAAACCAAAATCCTTCTACATATTATAACTCTATAACTAATCTCAAGTTTCAAAACAAGCCAAAATACCATCTTTCAAAAATTCTCCTATATAAATAGACCAATTACCTAGGGGCCAAAATCCCTTAAGCCACTATATAATGAATCTAAACACAATATCCTTCCTTGCCTTGGTAGGCAAGGCCAAAAAAACCCCGGTTGCAATCTGAGGTATTTGTACAACAGGATGTGGAATGGAGCACATTGTGGATTCAGGCTCGGTTCACTCTGGCCATTCATTGAATCCCCCTCCCTGGTGTGGTAAAAAGCCTGGCATCAAATCCGAATGCTAGAGATTGGATTCCCTTTGGATAGTAGTATTCTTTAGTGGAGATAGGCCTGAGGGCTCAAAACGTAATCTGAAATTTCAGAGCGTCACCTGGCCACAAGTACCTTCACAATAATTTTTTTACTTCAACTGCATTTCTCAATCATGGACCACTCCTAGTTGAAACTTATTAAGAAGCCAACACAGTTTCTTTTTTGTTTTGTGTCCTACCTTTTTTGAGACGTGTTTTCTTCATGTTTATAAAAGGGGTTATAATTTGTGGTATTCTTATCACCCACATGGAACTCATGGGATGATGATATCACACTAATTTTAGATCTTTTGAATGGAACTATTGTCAGGTTTATTTATCACTCACATTGAACTCATGGGAGGACACTAGACACTCATAACTTCCACATGTGCAATCTCACCAACCATCACAGTACATACATACCTTGGCAGCTTTTGCCATAAAGTATACATTGCTTTATTTTATTTTTGGCACAAATCACAAAGTAACATTATATTTCTAAATGTCAAAAATTTCCAAAAAATACTCTTTTCCAAGAGTAATTTTGTGCCAAGGAAAAACAAAGAATCTTTTAGAATATTAGGATAATAATAACAACAACGGTTTCGACCACCCACCTTCCTAGGATCATAAGATCCTTAGTAAGACTCCATTTTGACTGGACTTTGAGAATTCATTTTTTTCTTTGAGAAAAGGGGTGTGAAATTTTTGATGCCTTCCATTGGCCGAATGTGGAATCTCCAATGAGAAAAGTTGTGTTGTCTGGCTCTCCTCAGTACTAACTCCCAACCCTTCTTGGAAAAGTTGTGGGCATGTCTTGTAAACAAGGGTTTTTGTACCCAATTTCGGAAGACAATGCAAAAGTGGGAAATGTTTGCCTTTGAACTGTGTGTGAACCACCTATGAACCCCCCCTAATTGAACCCAATACAAACCACCTTTGAACTGGTGTTGGGCAGTTCTTGATGATTTTGAAGAACCTCCTATTGCAGCTCTAACAAATAAATTAGAATTGATTCTGTTTTGGTTCTAGTTTTCGTTCCGGGTTTGATAAAATTAATTCTGGTTTGGGTTCTAATTCTAGTTCTCAAAATCAAACTTGGTTCCAGGTAACCTAAACCAGGACCAGTAATTAACCCCAGTTAACTGACATCATGAGAACTGGTTTATTTTTTCATATAAATATTGATACCCTGACCCAGTGTATAATTTTTTTTAAAAATTAAAAAGTGAGAATTGAAACTTTTGTAATCTATTTTGAGAAAACCTAATTTGGTAGGTATCAAAAAATATGCTACCTGCCCAACACTGGTTCTAACATGTAAAACCAACGTACTTGCCCAGAACTGCTTTGCCCAGAACTGCTTTGAACCACCTATGAACAAGCATGGTTTTGTTGTTGCCCTATCCCAAAAGGGGTTGAGAGTTAATTTGCAAGGCTAAGCTTTGAATGATCTATACTTATGTGATTTTTTATTGTCACTTCTTGGGAACCATAATGTTGTTTTCACAAAAAGGTTTTGTATGTATTGAATGCCAAAACAATTCTCAATTTGCAAAACACGTCTCGATATCGATGATAACTTATAATTTGCACACATCCAAGAACACCACAGAAAAATTACAATGACTCCAAAAGCCCAAATTCATTTATCAATGATAAGAATCAATATCTACAATTATCATACTTCCCAAGGTCAGTTTGGCACCATTTTGCTAGATAATCTAGCAAAAATTGGTGGCAAGCTGTGACCAAGTTTAGAAAGAGGCTTGTTCTTTTGTAGGGTGAAAACACCTTTTGACTACCCAAACCATGAGTAGCATAGGAGTTGGGCCATGTAAGAGAAATTAAGCACACAAGTTACAATGTACATAGTATTGTTGTTTTTGTATATAAGTAGCAACTTGGGTATATAATATTGGTATGTGTACTATGAATCTTGAAAGGTCATTTTGTTAAAGACTGGGTGGAAAATAGCCATGGACAAAAAAGGGGAAAGAGGAAACATGTATCGAACTTGCATGGTTGATGGATTTGTGCATGAGATATTTTAATTAATATTATTTATTTTAAATTAAATTATTTCCATACATATAATATGCATAGATATTATTTTTTATCAATATAGTGTTTTGAGAGGCAGAAGGACTTTCTAATAACTTAGTATTGCTACAATGTTATGGATGTCCATGTCTTCTCTGAACATTCGAATAAAATATGTTCAACAAACAATTGATGAACTAGTTTTAAACCATTTAGCTTCACAAGAAAAAGAGGGATTGAAGAAATTATGTTCAACAACCAATTGATGAACTAATTTTAAACCATTTAGCTCCACAAGAAAAGGAGGAATTTGTTAATGCAAATAGTGTTGCAAACAAAATATGATAAAACACAAGTAGTTGTGTACCAATTGCTATGTATCTGGACAAAATGCTCAATGTTTTATGACCATGTCCTTGTATACTTTTAGACATCCCAAAACAAAAAAAATTCAAACAAGCACATCACTGTGAACATGTGACTTGAGGCACATGTCCAAATTACTAACATCAAATGGATCTATAATACATTTTACTTTTCAAGATTCTGGTTTCAAAGCTTTGATAAAATTTTCCTAATTCTAGAAAAATTAGTCGAATTCACACTTTTTAAGAATTTCCAAATTTTTTGAATGTTTTCTAGCACCAAGTTACGAAAATTATCCCCCCCAAAAAAAAAACTCTGCCCATGTACAGCATAAGTGACAATCCGAAATCAGGCAATCCTTCCTTTCCTTCCTTCTGATAAGCAAATGGATTTTAGGGCAATTCCCCCCAAAATCCTTGATCTTACAGGTTATGGTTATTTCCTATAGGAGGTGATTTAGTTGCCATAATCGAATGATTTTATCATTTTTGTGGTGCTTTAGGTTTCTTTGACACCTCCATTTAATTCTATTTTCATGAATTCGGCAAGATCCACCTAATGTTTTCTAAAATTTTCCCTGTTTTTCTTTGCCCCCAATTCCTGGATATTCCTTTTTTTAATATTAAATTCCTTTGAATTGAGAAAAATAAGGTGCTACCCAAAAAGAAACTGTATGGAAAAACAGCTTAACAAATTATTGTTTACAGGTTCCAAACATTTGAAAGTGTACCCAACCAGTGTGCATTTTGAGAAGTTTAAAAAAAAACTATACACCTTTGTAGTGTACATTACCTAAGGTGTAAAAGAAGACCTAGCATTTTTTTCAGACCTTTCTTTGAACTCTTTGTTTTTTTGGAACATGACACCAGACTCGATCAACAAGTTGTTAACGGTATCCCCAAGTCAAGCATTATGGCAAAGGACACAAGAGAACTTTCACTTGCTTGCCAGTGGGTTCACCTAGGCACATTTATGTTGAGCCATCATCTCATGGCCCATTTGCACACCTTCGATTTCAGAATCACCTGTATGTGATTAGTGATTACCCAGATGATGAAACCTTGCCAACTATAAATTAACCAAAGCACCCAACCAAGGGAAAAACAAGGAACAAAATGGAAGGACCCAATGGAAGGACCCACATTGAAGAAGACAAATGAACCGCCCAAGAGGGCAAACCAAAAGGGGAATATCAAGTTTCTGAACCCCCTCTAGTCACGAGAAACATATCACATAATGAAAGGGGAGGACCTCCTGAAAGGAGGCCTAACCTACACAAACCCTCACCTACTGCAACAACACATCTCAAAATAGAGACTGTCAGTGCACACTATAACATCACTGATACCATCTGCTTACAAAACGGGCGTGCAAAACTGAAAGAGGAGGGCCTCCTCTTCAAGTCATTCTGCAAATCAAATATGGGCGACATTGAAATTTTTATGAAAAAAATGTGTTTTTTGGGTGTGTTTATGTGTGTGTGTTTTTTTTTGTCAAAAATGCTTGTTCCTCCTCATCATTTGGGTGTTCCAAATATATTTATTAACGAAGGTTGTTTGTTTGTTGTGTTAAGATTCCCAAATGAGAGAGTGCCCGTGGTTGCCCACTTGATCAACCATTCAAAAGTCAATGCATAGAGGTGCACTGAGGTGATTTCACAATGTTTAGACCATCAATGCAGGAGTTATTGATCACATTGAGCAATAATATTGCCATTAAAAATACACTAAAATCAAAACTAAATTTTTAAAGGAATTGAGGCAAGCTTTTGGTATTGTTGGAAAGCCTTTAATGAGTAGGATTTTTACAAAACTGATTTCATAATTTTGTAGAACTAAGAAGGTGCAACAGATTTAATTTTGAGTAATGGGGTGCACTGGTAATTCAACTATATTACTAGAAAAACTGGTTTTTGAACTTGGAAGGAGAAATTAGTTGGGTAATGAGTTCAATATTTATAAACACACCGCAGTTTCTGGAAACGTACAAAGGAAGAAGGGTAAAAAAAAAGAAGGGGAAGAATTTAAAGGATGTCAGGTTAGCACCAACTAGACGTCAAAATCTTTCCATGTCAACAACTGATGATCACCTGTAATAGGTCGGTAGTGGTGATGGGGGGTGTGTTTCGAAGGGTCAAAAGTCAGAAAGTAGCTAGACCTACTGTTATCACCCAACTTAAGATAGAGGTTGCTTGCACCCTTTACAATAGAGCTGAAAAAGTGACTAGGACCAAAAGAAAAGGAAAGGAACCTTAGACCTTTTGAAACTCCAAATGGTCTTAGCACAACCGTATAAGAACACATTGACCTATTTGTGTAGACATCCAAATATATGGACAATCGCAGAACATGCAATTTGTCTGGCAAGGAGAAGAAGTATCCACTAGGCCAGGGGGTGGCTTTTGTTACAGATCATTCATTCACTCACTCACTCATCCAACAACTTGCTACTAAGATATTTTCACCACACAAAATAGCAACAAATAATCTGGGGCAGAAATAATTAATATACATGGCCCTGAATGGATGCCTGAACGAACCTTGCAGATATTTTACTCCTTTACTACAAAACGAGTAGCTTGTTCTGCACACCTTTGACTGCAGAAGCACCTGCAGGGTGATTGTGCAGATAATTCTGCCCCAAAGAAAAAAAAAAAAAAAACAATAACAACAATAACAACAACAACAACAAAACGGGCAGCTCAACTTTAATATAACTTTAATATCTCCTTTATAGGAGGAGGAGCATTTTGGCAGAATCATCTTCTTTTGGATATGATCGCCGATTTGGTTTGGTTGGTTGGCTACATCACAAAGTTGGAAAAAGCAACACTGGGACTTCGAATCATATGGCACAATTTTACCCAGTCAGCAAACTCAGATGTCCATCCAAAAATAAACTGGAGTCCAATTCAGACTCAGCAGTGTATTTCAAACTTGATTGCCTCTGCCCATCATTTTAGTCCTCAAACTTTTTGGTCCCACAGTTTGAGGAATGTTCACCAGGTGTCTGTGTTACTTACTGTGAATTTCAGAGTTCCTTTTTTTGGGAACTTCATGGAAACATTTTTTTTTAATAAATGTAACTCTGCCCAAGCATTTTCAATTAACTCTTACAGGTTTGAAGTTTGAACCAGTGTTAGGTGGTTCATGTTTTGTTTTCATAAGAACTCTTGTTTCTGGGTTTTTTTTTTTTTCTTTTTGATTCTAAAAATGAAAGACCATCTGGTTCCCAATTTCTTTCAAAATTTCCAAAATATCAGAACCTCCAGTAGGTAGCTTGCGAGTGGTTCTTTAATATTTTCCAAAATCAAAAGAACCTCTGGTTCTGGGTTTTTCAAAATTTTCCAAGGGCTGACGGTTCTCAAGAAAGCAGAGCTAAAACACCGTCAGTCTCTTAGGTTCTTTCACCTGGTTACTTTCATTTTCTTGGAACCTCGGTGAAGAGTAAAAAACTGTTTGTATGACTTTTAGGAACGTCCCAAACACTAGTTTGAACTTGCCATAAGGGCCCTGTGGAGCCATTATGCAATGACCCACTTGTTACAAGAAACAAGGACGAAAAGGAAGAGGAAATGGAGGAAGAAAGAATAACAAATTCTGAATGTTCTTAGGTTTGAAGTTTTAATATTTTCCCCTTGTGGTTTTCCCCTTGTGGTTCGCCTCGCCCTCTAAGTTGGTTCTTTTGTCTTCTTGGACGTGGGTCCTTCCATTTTGTTCCTTATATTCCCCCTTTTTTGGGTGCTTTGGTTTATTTATGACTGGCAGGGTTTCAGCTTTAATATCCCAATAACGATCAGATGCTGGCCATGCCGCCCTGGCCCCTCGGAACCAAGCCGAAAAGGGCACTGGCCATGGCCCCCAACAAAATGGGATGAGACCAGCTTTCCGCACTTGTTTGTGGTCTTCAGACTTGGCACAACTTTTTACTACTTGATTCAGATGCACAAGTATTCAGCCATGGAGTCACTCTACTCCCATGGCTCAGTGGCCACAAATTTTGATCCAAAAGCAAACATCAAAGGTACTTGTAAGTTTATTGGTTATACCTCAATAAGTTTTGTAGAAACTCGTAAGTTTATTGAATGATACCCTGCCAACCATAAATAAACCAAAACACCCCTCCCCCCTCTCCCAAAGAGAAATACAAGGAACAAAATGAAAGGACCCACATCCAAGAAGACAATTGAAACATCTAATAGGGCAGACCACAAGGGGAACATCAGGTTCCTGAACCCCTCATGTCACAAGAAGCATATCGAATAAGGAAACAAGAAGACCTCCTAAAGGATGCCTAGCCTCACCTATTGGAACAACACATCTCAAAATAGAGATTGTCTACACATGTTATAATGCCATTGACATCCTCTGGTTATAAAATGCGTGTAAAACTAAAAAAGAAGGGCTTCCAATGCCTTTCACTCTCACGCACGTTGGCACCTCAATGAAGAAACTCGTCCATCTATTGGTGTAAACATTTGAAAACCTTTTAATACAACTAGAGGGGAAAACATGTCCACTGGAAACCAAGCATAATAAATATTGTCCTTTGCATGAACTAAGATTTTTGTAACAACCCCATGGAAAACGTTTAACTATGTGTGGACACCATCGACTAATAATACAATGTTAATTTGATGACATGAATATTATAAGGTAGGGACCGAAAGGACATGGGTCTAATCTCATGAGACATGAAATTTCACATCTTTTGCAAATGGCCACAAAAACATTTCGCACAACATCATGCAAGGTTGTCTGTTCCCCCCACCAAGAGTTAGTAAAAAAGGTGAATCCCTATAGGCTAGCTATAAATGCAAGGTGACATCCCAAAGACGAAAGGATGGAAAAGACCCAACCTAGTGTGCAACACAATGAAAAAAAAACATTTAAAACCAAGTGGACAAAAAAGATGACTAGGTAGGTTGACAACCAAATGTTCACACCCAGCTTCACACATGACTTCAAGCACATTCAGTGCGAATCAAAAAATAAAATAAAATGATGTTAATAAAAGAATGATTATGTAATTTCTCTGAAACACTTTTTTGAAGGTGATTTGTGTCTCTCATAATCAACTATTCAAAAGGGGGCACACATGTTACAACCTTCAAAGGAAAAAACTTCTTGCACTAATTTCAAATGCACATAGAAAAGGAATGGTTCGGAGCTACTCGCACCTATCGCCTCTAATAAAAATGGAAAAAAATCTAACAAAAACCTAAAAGTTATGACAAGGGCAAATAAGGCTTAACTCCCCATATAGGGAGCTAAAACAATGTCCTTCAAGGAAATGAATTTTATGCCCCCATTAAAAATGGGGAAAACCACCTTCCAATGAACTAAAATGGCCTCGAGGCACTTTAATCAACTTGGACCCAAAAGTCTTTCAAAAACTCCCATCAAGGTCAAATAATCACAAATGAACTACAAGTTAATTAAAACTTAACTGAAAGGGAATTGAACATTAACTAACAATTAATTATAAATGAATTAAAAATTAACCATGAGTTGATTAAAAATTAATTATGAATGAACTAAAAATAAACTATGAAACTAAAAGGAAAATATGAATTAATTTTTAAAAATTATGATTTAATTAGAAGTGAATTTGAAATGAATTAAAAGTGAATGAAAAGTTAATTAAAGGGTCAACATTCATATTGAAAGTTTGATTTTATTCATGGACAAATACATTATAAAGGTATTATTATATGCATAAAATGTCAAATTTGAACAAGTTTAAAGATTCCTACCGAGTCTTTGGAAAAAATCCAAAACTTTGTTTCATGAGGAAAAAAAAAATTCAAAGATTCATAAGAAATGTTTAAACAATTTTTTTTTGGCCCAAGATTTTTCCCATAAACACCTTATGTGCTAATGTGTATAAAATGTATGAATGTGACAAGAACCAAATGTTTTATTACAATGTAAACCTTTTCAAAAAATCAATTTTTTGAGAATTTTGGGCCATTGATAGAACACGGCCCACATTTGATAAATTTTACTATTATCACTTTCATAAATGAAAAAAAATAGATACTTTAGAAGCTTACATAAATTTGGACAAAATTATTTCATTTGACATGAAAAAAAAAGACGAAATGTAAGACAAATCATGGGAAAATGGAATAGAAAAGTGAATTTGGAAGTCCTTATGTTTAACAAGGGGTACCCTAATCATGCTTGGACCCTAAAGGTGAATTGAAAATGAATCAATAATGAATTATAAATTAATTATAAATCATCAATGAACACCCATATGAATGAACTCCATTCATCATGTGAAATTAGTGTCCAAGATAGCACTTCATGTTTTAAAAGAGTTAGATTTGGACATATGTAACTAAATTGTTCAACATAAAAATGCCCAAGCAAAGGAAACATGGCTATGGGGACTATAAAATGTTTGGTTCTTCTACATTTCAACAAACAAAACACCCTAAGCTCCTTTTTGAGCATTGATCCCTTAAATCATTCCTTCAATCATTGCCTTTGCAACATCAAATACACTAGTTCCTTGGATTGACTTGGTAATGATGTCGATGACACTATCGAGTTGTAGTGATGTGCTTTTCTCATGAAGTGTTTAGTAATCAATGAAATAGTAAACATCAAAGTGCTTGGAGGTATATGAGAAACAAGACTAAGGTGATGTAAAACCTTGAGAAATTATAACAATAGGAGCTTTTGTAAAACACCAAAACCTTAAACCTCACATGCAAAACATTACAACAACAACAAAAATAGTCAAAGATACCCACAACAATAAAAACCAACCATAAAGTAACAAGACCACATAAACACAAATAAACATTTTGTTTGTTAGTTATTGTTCACAACTTTTGATGTTTGGAATTGTGAAAAACAAGAACATAAACACATAAAATGGAAATCCGAATAAAAGTCATGAGTGAAAAATTTAACAAAAACTTACATAACTTGGGTTTTGAAAAAGCTTGTGCAATAATCATATTGAAGTTGAGTGCAAGTGCCAAAATAGAAATCATTTTTCCATAATTGATAGCCATCATTGCCTTCAACTCTCAATTTCACAACATCACAATTCAAAGCACATAATCATTACAAGATTGATATGAGGGGGAAAAGGCAACCTTAAATGCATAACATTGGTATGCATTCTGATATTTGGAACCTAAAACAAAGTTGGTCAAAGCTTTAATTGTTCTTGGTGAAATATTTTTTAGAGGTATGTTAATATTGAACTATTACTAAATACCAAATTGACCGGGTTTGCAATACCAATGTTGAACCAAGTATGACCTTGACATACTATCAACATAGCTTTACATGTTGCATATATCAAAGCATGATTTACATACTAAACCAACATGAATATAAACCATCCACTTACTTAATACTTACATTTTTTTACCTATCTATTTATATATAAGACCTATTTCCAATAGAATTGGTCATTAATGTGAAATTGAATATTAACTTAGTTGAGGTTCATCCACAATTGAATAATAATGGGCATCCAAAGGATGATGTGCTAATAGGTGCTAGTTTAATGTGGCCAACCTTGAAAGCTTTATATGGCATAAAAAGTGAGGTGTTTTTTAATAAAAATATGATGATACTTGATGAGTACCTATTGGATACCCATTGGGTATCACAAGAAAATAATACAAAATTGATGGGATGTACAAAGAAATGTAAAACTTGCATTCACAAATGTTATGGGTTTTTTTTTTTTTTTGGTAAAGTTTGTCTCCATGGGTGTTACACTTTTGTAAAGCTTGTCGTCATTTTACATTAAGTAAGGCACCTTTTACATACACTAGAAAAAAAATGCTAGGTTTTTAATGTGGGGGGGGGGGCATAAGAACAAGGTGCCACCATGTGTAAAAACCTTTGAGAAAAATAAATCCTTTTTTTTGCATGATACCTAACAAGTATTGTAGGAAAGAAAATGAAAAAGGGAGGGTGTGCATTTAGAAAACATTTTATTTTTCAAAACTTGTGTTCATTTTTCAAAACACACATCTTTTTGCAGACAAAAAATTCCATTATGTAAGGCAACCTTCAAATACATTAAAAAATAAATTGTTAAGTTTTTGGGACCCAACATCTGCTAATGTGCCATTCATGAGGAATCTTGTATGATTCAATTGTGATTAATTCATCTATCATGATTTTTATTTTAACTATGTGTTCATTTTTTAATTATCATAGATAAATTAGGATAAGTTATTTTGAAACTAGTACATAACTGACCAGGGTGGTTAGCTCTATAGTAAAGGGATACAATGAGAAAGTGTTTTGTGTCCCACACATCATCCATCCTGCCTGCCTGCCTGCCTGCCTGGTGTGCACTTATGGGTGCTGGTTCCAGTGGTTTTTTTTTTAATGAAAATTTCACGCTCAGTTAAGGAAAAAAAAAGAAAAAATCCCACGCAAAGGGTACAAAAGATTTGTTTGGGAAAAAATGTGCCAAAGACGCCATATTTTGATCCAAAAAAAAAAGAAGAAGAAAAGTCTCAAGTCACAATATTTAGACAATACTTTCTTTCTTGGACTTAGTCACTACACAACAAACAAACAAAAGTAGGGTTCTAAAATATTTTCTCCTTTGTTTGTTTGTTTCTTTTCCGACGTCTAGTCAAATTTGGCTCATTCCTCTTGTGGCATGATCACCAAGTCCACATACCTAACTCACCAATTGAATTGAAGCAAACAAGGCACCACAAACACAAGGCATGGCAAACATGCTAGCCTTGCCTGTATGTAGATAAGATGTTGTACATCTACTTACTATGTCCACACTCTGAACATCAAAACAATCGGGTTCCCAATCTAAAAAATCTAAACACTTCTTTCACCAGGAATAAAGAAACGAGTTCATCTAATGTGAAACTGGTTCTAATAAGGTAAAAAACTTCCAAAAGTTGGATCCAATGCGATTGTCCCTCTCCCTGGTGGGGGGCAGGGCCCAATAAACCCCGGTTAGGCGCTGGTTCACTCTGGTTCCTTATTTTGAATTGTTGCCTGATTTGAAGTTTGAACGTGCCACAAGGACGAGGCAAAGCCCATTATCCGAGTCCGACGTGGCTCTGTGGAATAGCTAGACGCAATTTGGACGCAATTTGGACTCTGGATCACCTGGGCAAAAGCCATTATCTGAATCCAACGTGGCGCTTTGGAAATAGCAACTAGATACAATTTGGACTCTGGATTATTATTGTCGTTTTTGGGACCCTTTTTTTTTTTTTTTTCCTTTTTCTGAAGTTACGAGAATAAATGGGATTGGAGAACGGGGGAGTGGCAGCCGATGCGTCGGACTCTATCGTGTATACGTGGCGGTTCACTATTGGTGGGTCGGAGAAAGTTGTTAAAGCGTTTTGTCAAGGGGGTGGGGAGGTGGGGTTTTACGAAAAGAAAAAGAAAAAGAAAAGAAAAGGAAAGAAGAAGAGACAAAAAAGTAAAAGTAATCGATCACCCTAACCTACGCGCTGCGCTGCGCTGCCTTGTCTTCGCACGATCGACATCCACAGCGACGGAGGGAGAGAAGAAGCGAAGTCGGATCCGAAAAACCATTGATCTTCGCGAGAAAGAGAGAATCAGAATGCAAAATTTCGGGTGAAAAATCGAGTCGGATGCGCAAAGAGGACTCTGATTCCACATGTTGTGAGATTTGTTTTTCAGACAAAAACAATCTCCCCAACAGAAGAAGAAGGGTAGCGGCAGCTGGCCAAGAGTGTCCGCGACAACAACAAAAACAAGAGGAAGCAACATATTGTGAGATTCTTGCAGACTTATTGAAGAGCAGAAGCCAAGGTTTGGAACAACAAGAAGGAAAGAGAGATATTCTTTGGGGTTTATTTATTTATTGTGGTTCTGAGTCTGTGAAGAAACATTCTAGTGGTAAAGGTTTGCGTTTGAAGGGGTGTGGAGAGTCGTATTTGTGGTGGTAGAAGCTGTTGTTGTGTGCTCAGCGATGAGAGAACAAAACGGTCTTCCGCGGAAGAGTAACAAGGGGAAGAACAGAGTACCCATCAGTGCGCTCATCCAAGTAGCTAGCGTTGCAGCAGGAGTGCAATTCGGGTGGGCACTGCAGCTATCGTTGCTAACTCCCTACGTACAAGAGCTGGGCATTCCTCATGCGTGGGCGAGTCTCATCTGGCTCTGCGGACCCATCTCGGGGATGTTCGTGCAGCCGATAGTTGGGCATTATAGTGATGGGTGCACGAGCAGATACGGGAGAAGACGACCCTTCATCGTCGCAGGTGCAACTTCGATCGTTCTCGGGATTCTGACAATTGGGTTCTCTGCGGATTTGGGTTTCCTTCTCGGAGATACGCTTGTCTCTCGACCTCGTGCTATCTTCGTCTTCGTCCTTGGGTTCTGGATCCTTGACCTTGCGAACAACGTGCTGCAAGGACCCTGTAGAGCTTTGCTTGCAGACTTCACAGGCAAGGATCAGAGGAGGACTCGAAGAGCTAACGCTTTCTTCTCCCTCTTCATGGCGCTCGGCAACGTACTAGGCTACGCGACTGGAGCTTATTCCGGATGGTGGAGGATCTTTCCCTTCACAGTCACGTCTGCTTGCAACGTCGCTTGTGCGAATCTCAAGGCGGCTTTCTTGCTCGGCATCATGCTGTTAGCCTTCACCACCTTCTTGAGCGTCACTGCAGCTTCCGAGATTCCTTACGTTCCTGTAAGAAGATATAGCAGTGGGAGATTACCGTCCTTCACCCCATTGCTCGCAGATCGTCAGATTGCTTCAGCCAATTCTGCTTCAGACCGTGGTGGCAAGAGCAGCAGCAGCAGCACGGCAGCAAGCGTTTCTGGCAGCACGGTGGTTCAGAATTATCATCAACAAGTAGCAGCAGCTGAAGAGGGCGGCGGCGGCGAGGAAGAAGAAGGAGAAGGACTCATAGAGGTAGAGTCGGAAGCGATGTTGTTCGAGCTCATCGGAGCACTGCGAGATCTTCCTCGTTCAATGTGGTACATTCTTCTCGTCACAGCCCTCACTTGGATCGCTTGGTTTCCTTTCCTTCTCTTCGACACGGACTGGATGGGACGCGAAGTCTTCAGGGGCGAGCCTTCTTCTTTGGATCCTCTTGTGAGCAAAAGATATTACGATGGAGTGCACATGGGATCTTTGGGTCTGATGCTCAACTCTCTCGTGCTCGGTCTGTTCTCTCTCTGCATCGATTTTCTCTGCAGAAAGCTTGGCTCCAAGTACGTCTGGGGATTGGCCAACTTGGTGATGGCAGCTTGCTTTGCAGGAACTGCAGTAATCACAGCAATCGCAAAGCGAACCGCAACACCGGCGGATGAAGCTCCGGTACCCATTGTCACGTACGCGGCTCTGGCGGTGTTCGCCATTCTCGGAGTTCCTCTTGCCGTCACGTTCTCCGTGCCGTATTCTCTGACTGCCACTTTCACAGAGAAAGTTGGCGGCGGCCAGGGTTTGTCTATGGGGGTTTTGAATCTCTCTGTCGTGTTGCCGCAAATCGTCGTTTCTTTGGGCGCCGGCTCTTGGGATGAGATCTTCGGCGGCGGCAACATGCCTGCTTTTCTGCTTGCTGCCGGAGCTGCTTTCTGTGGAAGTATTGCGGCTGTGCTCGTTCTCCCACGGCCTCCTTCTGACCCTCGACATCAAACAGGGTTCTTCTAGGTCACAGCTCTCCCATACCCTAAGAAGAACAAGATCATTTCCTCCATCATCTCCACCATCATCTGCTTTCCATCTCTCAAAAGCTCTTCATCTCTTGCAACAAAGCTCTTTAAAATCTATCTTCTTGTTCTTGTTGTTGTTGTTCTGGAGAATGACATCAACTGGTTCTCCAACTTTGATGAGTGAGAGACAGAGAGAGATTGCTCTTCACTATCTTTTTTGAAGCTGGAGAAAGTTGGCTTCTGATATCTCTGTCTTTTGATGAAGCAAGTCTTCTTCTTGTTCTTCTTGAAAGTTGTTCTTCCTTCTTAAGATTTTTGCTCTCTTGAAAACCTAGCTAGTAGTATCTTCATCATCTCTGACGAAACCTAATATCGTGCAACCAACTTCCACCAATGTTCTGCAACAACTTTGCAAGTATTCTGCAACAGATTAGTTTGCAAATGGTTTTTCAATACCTTTGCAAATGTTCTGCGTCAAATTATTTTGCCAAATGTGCTGCAAATGCCTCTGCAACAATGACACATCTCCTCCCCCTCTTCCCACGAGGTTTGCATCAGGATTTCATCAGAACACACTAGTAGGTGATTTTCCAGAATTGAGCAAAACCAATAGATGACTGAAATTGGTTGAATGTGATGAATGCATCACTTAATGCATTGCTTTTAGTCTGTGTACATGGAATTCTATTTACATTATTTAAGGAAGGATGGCAGGGCATCCTAACTAGTCTGTCATGCCTATTTCTTCTAGATCCACGTGATTGTTTGAGCTCTTAGATTTTGGGTTCAAGCAAAATGATTTTGTCAAACCCCCCCAGGAAGATTCTGGGGGCTGTATAATTATTATTTACAAAGCTTGGTAATGGATCAGTGGTTTTAAGGGTTTCGTATTAAGCAATATGTACGTGCAATTTTGCTTCTTCTATAGGCTACTACTAGTAAGGTTTTGCAATTCAAAGAGATGAAGGCAAACTGCCCTGATCATGCATTAGGAGGGCAATGTCTTTTGGTGCCAACTACCACCCAAGCAAACCTGAATTTCCTTAAGAGATTGATGATGTTTGTGCTTTTTTGTGAACAAACCTTTTTGTGCAAGCATATTTCTGCATTGCAGAAATCGTACATGAGCAGTTTGAGAGTATTGGACATGGATGATGGGCAAGCACAATTGGTTGGGTATGAAGTGAGTTTGTGAGGTTGCTTTTACATGGGGAAAGTCTGCAAGCTGAAAGTTGTTCTTTTCTTGCAAGGTCAATGGATTCTGGTGCAACTCTGGCCCTGATTTTGGCTTTGCCATGAAACAGATTGATTGTCTATCTTCTATTTAACTCCAACTGAACGGTTCTTTGTTCAACCCTTTTTGTAAGTTATTGCAAGGAATCCAAATTCTGGCCTTGGCTAAACCATTTTCTCATCTATTCATGATAGAGGAAATGGGCAAAACTTTACAAATGGGTAACCCTTTTGGACTTCTTTCACATGCACCTAAATTTGGCAGTCTTGGACACAGTCAAATATGAGCCATACAATCATTAGACTCCTCCCAAAAGTCTAACAATTTCTCTTGAAATTAGCATTTGCTTCTTCTTGATCAAAGGGTAAATTGGACTACCTATTCTGCAGCCAACCTATATGTTGTATTTCCCATACAAAACAACATGCATTGGAAGGGCCGCAGAAGTATTCTGCATACATTAGCTCCAGATACCCAGTACACCCATGAGGAGAACAGATCATAGGCTCCAATGAAAACAGAGGAGTCACTAAGGCTCCTCACTGGCTCCAATATATTCACAACAGAAAATGCAGCCAATGAGTCGAAGTCCTGCCATCTAGCTACCTATTGTATCCTAGCTGCATACTTGCACAGTTGCTTGTGAAGCTCAGTGTCAGGCAACAAATTGCATAGTGACAAAGTTATCCAAGATCCACTAGACACTCAATTCCACATAGTATTAGATCACTAGCTTGGTAGTAGCAACATGGAGCATAGTGACAACTTTATCAAAGATGCACCAGACCCACAATCCCAGAGAGGTCCAGAGTGCACCGACAATCACCAAAGCACCATACAGGGAAGCCTGCTCTTATGTGAAGGGTAACGCCCCAGGGTAGGCCCATTCCCAAAACAAGGGGATTAGGATGACACAACAGATAGCTGAGTCCCATTCTCTATTTTGGAAATGTCCACCACCAATGGGCTCTACCCATTGTAAAGTGTTGGGTATGTATTGAGAACAGGTTTGGTTGGAGAATGATGACCCAGTGCAAGGTGGGAGCGGAGCACAAGAGCCCAAGTCCCAGAACCATCCTGTTCAAGATCCAATATTGTTTGCACCCAGCATAAAGATCTGGTAGAATTTTAAATTGCTGTGATTTGGTTTGAGAAGGAAAGGAGGCATCTTACACTCAAGGCAGAAATTTTAAGGAGGTTAAGGCACCCTCCACCATCTATTTGCTCTAAAAAACTTAAAGGTTTCTTTACTCCTACCTATAGGTTTGAGATCCCTCAAACTCATTAAGAGTAGGTGTAATAGCCCTCCTCTTTTTTTAAAGGCTATAAGGTCCCCTCCAAATAAGAAATTCTTGGAGTGCTTAAAAACTCAGTTGTGGATGAACCCCATCTGAGTGCTCCATCAGGTTTCATCTTGGTAATCCATTCTGTAAAGGAAAGGCCCTGTAGGGATGGGATGCATACATTGCATGAGAATCATGTTCCTATAGTTAGCATACAAGGCCAAATTTAACATCAACAGTAGTTGTTGAAGCCTTTGTATGCTCTGCAGAATATCATGGTTTTGGTTGTCCTCTTCCTCCCTGCCTTCATCAACTTCAAAAAATGGTCTTGTAAATTAGGCTCCTCAATGCTCCACTAATGCTGGCTCCTAACTTCAAAAAATGGTCTTGTAATTAGGCATACAAATATCACATCCATAATATGAACTAGCAATCTCAAAAGTTCAAAGTCATACATGCAATTTGTGAATTCAAGTTCTTGAATTAACATCCAAGTTATGATGTTTAACAACCTCATGGTATAATAGCAAGGAAAAACAAGCATACCACAATGGAAGAATATAACTATTGTCATGATAAAGGTGTCATTACTTGTAAAGGCAAACATCAAAGCAACTCTCAAAAGTACTGGCCACATTTGAATGACATGTTTCCTTGAATTACTTTGAGACAATTGGTTCTTCTATGGTAAGTTCCATTAGCCATCAAATCCAAAAAAATGAGCTTGTAGGAGTATTTCATATGAGGACAAGTTAGCTAAAAGGACTTGTTGAGGCAAACTAGCCTTGCACCAATGCCAACTTGGTAGGGAATTGAGGTAATGTCAATTTTATACCAATTTAACAACCCATAGTGGTACCAATTGACTATTCAAAGATTGACTGACCAAGGGAGAGGAACAAGTTATTTAAGGAAATCTAGCCAAGAAGACAAAATTGGATTATTTTGCTAACTTGAAGGTATCGAGGTATAGAGAGACTCCATAGATTTTATCTCATCCTTATTTCTCAACCACGCATATTCTAAGTTAAGGGCTAACCTTTGAACCAACAAACAACTAAAATGATGGGATTCAAGAATCATTTCAAAAACTTTGCTTCCTAGAACTCCATTATAGCTTTCAAATCTAATAGTTTGATTTTTTTAATAAAATATTGAGAAATCAAAGGATGGCAACAAAACATGAAATTAGTTTTGGAGTGATTGAAGAACTTGACATTCCAACTATATTCTTAAGAAACCCAATTGTTCTTAAAAGGAACATTAATTTCTTGTAACTTGGCAACCCAACAAGTAATTGGACACTAATAAGCTAGCTTTTATAAAAAGAGCTTGGCCATTAAGGAATTTATGAGAAAAGAATATAAGTGGTTACATTGATAAACCTAGGTTTCATGGGACTTTTAAAAGAAAAACAAAATACCCAACTATGATTTTTGGTCAGCAATCTTGCACTAAGAGATGCAACAATTAGAGAGTAAATCATTTTTAATGTTCAAATATGAAAGTTTGTACCTTGAAACACACTAGCTCAAAGCCAAGTACAAATCTAAGATTCATTTGCTACTTTTAGTCACATTTTTGCCCTCCTTTTTGTGGTGTTGTGATTTGGCTATAATTTGAAGTGAGGACAAAAGATGACACCACTTTTACTTTCTTTGCACTATGTGCAAATTTAAATCTCACACTGTTGATATTCACCTTGAATTATGTTCTTTGTGTCCTCTCCATACATTAGAAGATGACTATTTGTAACATTGGGTAGCACTTTTGGCTAACAAGTTAAATTGTGAATAACATTGTCACTGTCACATTATGGGTTGAGAATGAGAATTTAATCAAGTTGGTTAATACCACTATTGGCCAATTACCTAAATGGACCCAATTGTCTAAACCCAATTCTAATCCAATTCTAGAATTGAAAGGAAGTCCCATTTTTAGAATCAAATGGAATTGGAAATAGATCAAGGGGGGTAAGTTATAGAACTAGATTGGAACCACCCCTTGGTTATGGCATTGCAGGTAATCAAAATTAGAACTAAAGTTAATTTTTAGACTTGTTTGAAAGTTGAAATCAAATTGAGATTTTTATTGAAAATTCAGTTCTAATTTTAAGGTTTAGGGAATTTTTTAATTCTTGAAGAAATTGAAATTTCTTTTTCCATTTTTAAAGAAGCTTAAGCTTCTTTATGACTTTCTTTTGCATTTATTGTTTCTTCAAGCTTTCATGTTCAAAAGAAATTATGAGTTCCCAAGTTCGAACATTTCATGTTTCATTCAAAATTTTCACATTCAAGAAACAAGACACAATTGAAGTTTTTTTGTTTCATGGGGACAATTTGTGTAGGAGTGGAAATGGTAATGGTGGTGGGGGGCGATAGTGGTGGTGGTGATGGTAGTCAATTTCTTTTAATAAGTCTTTCTAATCCTCTTGTTATTTCCTTGGTGATCCTTTTGTTGTTCATTGTTTCCATGGGTCCTATTGTTCATCATCTATTCATACTAATGTAAAACTTTAAGGAAAAAAAAGATTGTTGATAGTTGTTCTTTTTTTTTGGGTTTTTTGAAGCTTAAGGGAGCTTCCAACACAAATGATGTTTCCCATTGACCTTCCATTGGAAATAGAATGGTTTGGGTCTACTTCTATTTCTAGAGCTCATTGTCAACAATAACATTTGTTGAAAACTCTATAACCACAAACTTGGGTAAATGATGAGTTTTGTTGGCAAAGCAAAGGGACTTTTGGAAAGCTAAAAGTTATGATGCCATAACTTGGGATTTTTATGTGATTATGACATCTTCACCTCAAGTGAGTTCAAGTTCAAACTCAACTTCATAAGAACATTTAAAATATGTTCTATGTTATCCACTTGTTCCACTTACAAGTTAAAAAAAAAATTTGATAACATAAAAGTTTGCCCTCTACAAACATTTGGAGATTAGTCATTGACAGCTTTGGGTTGAATGGAGTGAACAGAAAAAAGTTAGGCCTGAAGAAGAAAAGCAAGTTGCAAAAAAAAAATCTAGCCCAATCCTTGGCACTAAGTTAGCTTTCTTTGGTAGTTGTGTTCCTTATAGCAAGGATGGTCCTTAGAATAAGGATATTGTTTTTTTTATTGCCAAGGAGCTTGTGCATCTATCATGTGTTGAAGCATTTTTTAAAAGAAGATTGGTGTTAAGGTAAAATCCTTGATTGAATTTTCCATCAAGGTAAAAGTTTAAACATGGCCTTTCGTTTAAGATTGCCAAAATGACCAAGGAAAAGTTTGTATTTCCATCATTTGAGTCAATTTTATACTTGCATTATATTTTTTGATTTTTGGATGTCATGGGGAGGTGTTCATATTTTTGTTTTTATCATCCATTTCTAATGACAAGCGAGAGCCTTGTTTGTTGGATTTTTTGAAACTATAGACACATTTGGAAGTGCCATGGTTTTATAGATGAACCATTTCCTTGCAAAACATAGGTTTAATGCTCATGTTTGTGTATATGTCAAAGATGAAAGGAATAATTTCTCCACCATGACTTTCACATTAACTTTTGTTGTGTCTTGTGAAGTTTTGGGATTGTTGAGACCTTTTGTAGGGGCTTGTTGGGACCATGTAATGTTCAAATGTTGCTAATATGCCATAGATAATTCCAAGGTATGTGTTGGCTTGATTTCAATTTCAATCAAAGAAACAAAGTCAATTTTGCAAAAACCATCACTTGGATTAAAAACAATGGCACTTGGTATGACAATAATGGTTTAAAGCATGTGAACTTGTGAAGGTGCATCCACACAAACTCAAGGCTTTTGTAAAGATTTGTTTTGTTTCAAAAATCATTTGATTTTAAGAGACTTTTGAGTTCAAGCATGTAATTGTGCTTAATTATGGAAGGCAACAATCATTAACATTGCAAGGCTATGTGCCAAGCTTTCAAGTTTGGGCAATAGCCCATGTTGTTGCCAATACCCTAAGGCTCATGGTTTAGCAATGTGTGCTAAACCAAAATTGAGGATATTGGTTGTTTTTAGATGCCCTTGTTATTGCTATAAGGCTTGTATGTTAGATGTGGTAAGATTGTTTGACACCTAACTCCAATGAGACCCATGATTTTGATGGATAACTTCAACTCTTTCAACAACAAATGCAAAAACAAAAGTGATACAAGTTCTAAACACTTTTTTGTCATTTATGATTTTTTTCCAAATAAATCAAAGCTTACAACATGTTGGCCATGATGTTAGACCCCCACTATAAGGGCCGAGGGCTAATCATTCAATTTGTTGGCAAGGAAGGAACATTGAAAATTGCTTGTGAGTATGACTGCCAAGTATTGCTTTCACTTTTTGTACATAAGGGGGAAGCTTTTTTTTTTTTTTCCTTTTTCTTTTGTTTTTGTTTTTTCCTCAATTGATTGAACTGGAGAAACTTGATATTTGAATCTGTGCCACAGGAATGGGCAGAACAATTGAAAGTGAAACATGACATGAAGGAGAAGTGGAAGAAGAGAGAGATGGGTTGGCATGAATTGATGCTTAAGGACACAAAGGCATTGATTGCTCTTGAAAATGACAAGGTCA
>Ga0116229_10002996_pt1 | contig 27705 bp, 19 predicted proteins | sample S1TSphgellanicum_3_FD_87313 | JGI IMG/M metagenome (GOLD analysis project Ga0116229, IMG submission 87313) | Host-associated microbial communities from peat moss isolated from Minnesota, USA - S1T2_Fc - Sphagnum magellanicum MG | ecosystem: Host-associated > Plants > Peat moss > Unclassified...
AACCAAGAATAATTTATGATACAATAACCTAAAATAACCAATGAAAGCATACGATAAAACAACTAATCATAATTTAAATTAAAATAATTCAGAATAGTTTTAAAAACCAAGAATAACCTCCAAAAAAAAGTTTTAAATAACCTAAATAATAATAATAAATAACCTATAATAAAATAATCAATAATAACTTACAATAAAATAGGTGAAAATAACCTATAACAGAATAACCAATAATAACTTACGATAAAATAACCAATAATAACCTACAATAGGATAACCAATAATAACCATGATTAATACATGATAATAACTTAAAATATTTAATAATTACCAATGATAAAATAACCATTAATAATAGCCTACGGTAAATAACATTTAATAGCCAAAAATAACTTATGATGGAATAGTCAACAACAATTTATAATAAAATAGCCAAAAATAGCCTATGATAGAATAACCAATAATAACTTAAAATAAAGTAGCCAATAATAACTTATGATAAAATACCCAATGGTAATATAACTTAAAATAACCAATAAATAACCTATAATACAATAGCCACCAATAGCCTATAGTATAATAACCTAAAATAACTAACAATGACCTATGGTAAAATAATGAATAATAGCCAACAATGACATACAATAAAATAACTTATAATAAAATAGCCAAGAATTGCCTAGAATTGCTTATGGTCAAAATGTTGATCTTTTGAGCTCTAATGTAGTTTTTAGGTTTGATTTGCACCACATACAAATGGATGCAACCCAATTTTATTGTTGCCATGAGGTGTTGATGTAATTTCCAAATCTAATTTGCAGCACATACAAATGGATGGAACCTAACTTTTTTGATGCCATGGGTGTTGGTGCAATTTCCAAATATGATGTACAACACATACAAATGCATGCAATTGTTGCCATGGGTGTGATGTAGTTTCCAAGTATGATTTCGACCACATACAAATGTATGCAATCCAACTTGCTTACTACCATGGTGGGTGTTGAATGCATGGTTAACATAAATATTATAATTGAAAGTCACTCAAAAAGCATGTGTGCTTGTGAACAAATTTCTAAACCTTTGAAAATGGATGGGATTTACTAATGTCTTTATTGGGTGTAGCTTGTTTGACATGTATATAAAAATGTGGTAATAAAAAAATATGGCTTGAACCAATTTCGTTTTTTTCCATCTTTTCTATTACTTTTGTTTATGGTTCAAAAAGTTATACTACAATGTGCAAATACAACATTGTTTGCATTTTTTTACATTTTATTTTGGTCAAATTTCAATTCTATTGTAATTTTTAAACATGATTTTTCACAAAATACACATGTATGCAACCCGCATTGTTATTGTTATGGAGGCGAGTGTTGAATGCATGTATTCCAACACAAATGCACTTGAAAGTCAAAGCAAGTACACTCATGAATAAACCATTGATAATGAATATGATTCATTATATTTGTTGGAAGTAATTTGGTTCATGTACGTGCAAAATGTGGCAATTAGGATATGTGATAGAATGAACATCTTTTCCCAATCCTTAAATTGAAACCCATCCTAAACCACTCACATTGAAACACATTGGAATACCATTATATTACACACAGTCATGTTTATACCATGTATATAAGCCACCATATATGTCCACTTTTAAATGCAACCATTCATGGAACAAAGTTAATCCTTGGGGACATTGGACATCATTAATGCACCATTTAACCTTCATGAACCATTGACATTCAACACAATGGACCAATGCATCAAACCAAAAGTTCCATTGAACCAACAATTATGTTATTAAAGCTAACAATTCCACCAACTAATCCACTAAACTAATCTATTGGGGTTTCACTATAGTCAATGTGTGTTGGAATGGGACATTGAATCCTATTCCATTAAAATTATATTTGGGTGGAAGTGTTTAGTGGCATAGTACAACAAGTTTGTTATATATATGTCATGTATATGTAAGGATTTAAGAACAAGAAATGAAATAGACAATTTTAAATGTAATATTCTTTTGAAATAATTGTACTAAAATTTCACATGTGCCAATTACATTCAAAGCCATGGTTTGAACATTTCATTTTTAAAAAACAAAATAACATAAATTGATAGATAATTCCAATAGAAAACATTCACACTATTAAAAATCCATTATGCCCCATAATGAAATGAAATTACGGTGGAAGTGGTCCACCAATTTGCAACCCATTGGATTCAAATATCCATGCCACTAAAAATCCACCATGCTACATAGTCAGGTGGAATTATGGTGGAAATGGTCCACCAAGAGCCATGGTTCAATGTATTTAATCAAGGTGTAATGGTTTTAATGAGGTCTAATCCATTCATTTCAATTTAAGTGGAAGTGCATAGTGGAAGAATGATAGGTCTATAATAATGAACGATCTTTTGCAAGTGTATGTCCAAGCATGATATCCAACCACTTGTTAAACATGGGTGTTTCAGAGTATGTGAAACACTCAAAATCATGTATAAAGATATCAATTTCCATGTTTTTAAGCCCAAGTGAAAAAGACAATGTATTCCAATGCATATGAAGTTGCATCAATTCTTAATTCATTGAGTAATTCCTCAACCTTATAAAAAAGGAGACAATCCAATGGCATGTTACTAACATGTTGCACAATATATGGCAAGCAAGAATGAACATCAATATCCACCTATCAAATGATGGGAGTAAGTGATAACCTTAATGTTTGCCACAAATGTTGTAATGTTTCATTTTTTAAGGGCATAGTAAGGTAAGGCAACATTTTCATGGACAATGATTGCTCATTTTCTTTACAAAATCTAATGACATGGCTAGTGCATGCATTTCATTGGATGGTGTATTATTCAATTGAAATTTGTGATGCCACTCCTAATGCAAATTCCTTGTTGAGGTTTTCTATTAGCTAGTCCACATGGGTTATGCAATCTAGATTTTGGGATGTGAAACACATGCATAGATCTAATCGGCTACATTTGATGTTTAAATCAAATTGTGAAAGATTACCCAATTGGCTAAGGTCTAAACTTGATCCGAATTGACCGAGGTTTGTTAGGTGGCTTATAAAGTTTAAACATATCTCAAATTGGGTAAAATATTTTGGTAGTAAATTGTTTAGCTTTAGTTCAAATTGTATATGATTTTTTGTTGTTTGTGTTAAAACTTCAATAAGTAAAAAAAGTGTTAGTAAGGACTTTGGTTGTTTGTTGATCAAGGTGAAAGCACACTTGGGGGGGCCAAAATTGATGTCACATTGTACTATTTTTTAGGGGTCCCATGTTTGAACTTCAACCATATCATTTTTGTGGAGGATTTTCAGAATGTTTTTACATATTATGGTAGGTCAAAACCCAAATAAGTCAAATTTTTAATAAAATTACATTTTAAATTTTAATATGATGTGATGTTATAATATATTTGTGCCCAAAAAAAAAAGTCACAATGTACTAAAAAATGCAAATATAACTCAAAACTCAAAAAATGATTGAAATGATTTTTAAAATTTATGGAATTTGTAATATTTATTCATTGTGATTCCATATGATTGGAATAAATTTATGAACCATGTGAAAATTTTGATAATTATCATATCACAAATGCGTGTTTTTTGGGGGTGATGACCATAAGTATGTGGTACATTAACATTTTGATAAACTATCACTTTCAAATGGAAGATGACAAAATATGTGAGGTGGCCTATTTTTTAAATTTTAATTTCAAACATTTTTTGGTTAACTAATTCAAACCCAAAACCTAATGTGATCCAAAAACATAAACAAGTTTTATTATACTACATATACTATAAATATACCCATTATTCCTTGAATTTAATCTTTTAAATTTTATTTTATTTTTCAAGTAATATTAAATGCCATTAACTTTGTGAAAATCAAAATATCAAGCCTAAACACTAAAAGTGAAACCCACAATTAAATGCAACATGTTTTGCAGAAATATATTTTATGCACATGTCATGAGATTGCCCAAGTTGGTTCCCCTATAATTTGTTTCCACCCATCAATGCACTATAAAAAAACGTTATTTTTTAAAAGGTCCAATGTAACAAAAATGTCCACATCAACTAAAGGGGATGGTTGTTTTGATTTTAGGCCTAGGCATGAAAAACAAAAGTTATTTTTTATTAAAAGATTTAACTAAAGTGACCATTTTAATCATGTGACAAACCAAACATCTAGCTAAAAAGGCTATTAGTTCGTCAAAATGACCAAGGTTTAATCAAATTGACCATATTCAATGACCATTGTGATTTACAATTAGTTAAATTAATCAAACTAATTTGACCACTTAATTTACAAGTTGATTTTGTTTAGGGTACATACCAAACCTAAATTCATAATTATTAAGTTTTAGGTTAGACATATTACACCTAGTAAGTACTTATAAAGTTTAATAGACTACTTACATGTTACCTTTAGGCACATGTAGGTACTTAAATTTAGTACATTAATTAGTTGATATTTAATATTAATAGTTGATACTCAATCATTTATGATTAATAATTTATATAATTAATTAATCACCAAATAAATTTTAATTAATAACCAATAATTAATTTTTCCATCAACTTGTTAATTGATTAATTATTATTATCAAATGTATCTTTTTTTTGCTAACATTTTATGGTAATTTATAATAATCAATAGTAGTCAATATATAATTTCTAATAATGTTGATAAGTGATTATTTTAAACTAATTATTATTAATTCATAATACATAATTAAGATTTACCTATTTATAATTGATAATAATGAATCAATCATTGTTTTTTTTTTAAAATCGAGTCAATAACATGTAGTAACCTACTAGGTGTAGGTATTGACATGTTATCTAGTTAGATACTTGGTACATGTTATAACCTCTTTACTTAGATAAATAATACAAAAATATTGAAGTTCATTGATGAATGCCACAATATGTACATCAAAACAAAAAATTCAATCAAGTTTATTATTATATGATGACAAAAAATTTCAACTTTTGAAATGGTAGTCCAATGGTAAAGACTTGATTTCTCAAAGTGAAGGTGACGAATTCAAGTCCTTACACATATAACATTGGTTACTTAGGCTACTTCAGCTTTACATAGTTTAAATAATTTGCCTAGGCAAATAGGTATATAGTTGGCCACCTAGCTTAGGGAGCCTAGGCTAAATATGGTAGATAGGTGAATTATTTTATTTTATTTTGTACATTAAATATTAGGTAATGTAGGTAGCTAAATTTATTAATTAAATAATTAAATAAAATGATAATAATTATATATAATATAATTATTATTTAAAAATTAAATCACATATAGTTTTTGTCAAAATATTGTTGATTAGTAAAAAAAAAATTAAAAAATCTAGTTAAAAAACCAACCAAAAAGACCACCAAAAAGACCAAGTCAAAATGGCCAAATCCAAAATAACATTTTGGTCAAGTTGAACATGGTGAAATTTGGGGTATTTTTTGGTCAATTCTTCTTAAAAGCCATGTTTTCTTGTAGTGATGAAACCATGTTCCACCAACACTACCACAAATTGACCATCCTCCCCATTAATTACACAAGGGTTTTTTTCCATTGCATTAGCGGGCTTGTGGGAATTCATTAATGCATCACCATGGGAGACAAGGTCATCACCATCAAAGACTTCAACATTCTACCCCACAAATAACCATTCATTAACTAAATACCTTTGCATGTGATGATCCTTCATTTCCATCCACATAGTTACCCTTAATTCACATTCGATTGATTTGAAAGTCGAAATGCCTTTTAACCTAAGTTTTAAAAAATGGTTGATAAAAGTAAATGTTTGCCATGTTATGTCTTATAAAAACTAACCACATGTTATAGTTTTTTCTAGCCAAGTATAAAAAAATTAATGTTACACAACCCACATTCTTGAAAACAGAAAAAATAATGTTCATAAGGAGGACATGCAAACATGTTCTTGCAATAACCCATCCAAGATCAATGTCTTCTCTTTGCATCAACTATTTTGTGAACATGGAATCAAAGGAATTGCTATCAACACCATGAATTTGCCAACCATAAATGAAATTCTTTTTGCTACCAACTAGAAATTCTTAGATGGTTTGTAGCTAGACATTTTGTGACTGGGTATAAAATGTTGGCCACCAATTGGAGCAATTTATTAGTTTCTCAAATTTTGACTAGATTTGGGTTTGCCAACTTTTTCTTACCAATGACCCCCCACCCCACTTATAAACAACATGGGCCCTTCCTTTTGCATCATTGTGAAAATTGTCTACCACGGCTTACTATTCAGCCCTTTAAAAAGCCATTGTCCACAATTTATTTCAATAGCACCACATAATGGTGGGACCAAAGGAATGTTTATCTCTTTTGAAAATGTGTATAACTTAAGAAACCTTACACACCATGGAACTAGGTAAAACATACCAAACCTTTCCATGTTCCATATTTCATCACATATGGTTATGGCCTCACTGTTATTATGCACTACTATAGAACATGTCCCCAATCCACTAAGCATTCCACTCAAATTGGGCTAACTCCAATGGAATGGATTGCTGGAGATTTTTGGTGGAAGTCTAATGAACTACAATGCTTGGGAAGGACCCTACTAAAATTCCAACATGCACCAACTTGTTCCATTAAACTCCATTCTTGTCCACTTGGGACACCAAATATTTATTATTTATATGAAAATAAATTTTATAAAATTATGTGTGGTGGAATTTGGTGGAGTTTGGTGGAATGGGACTTGTCCCATTCCACCATATATTAACTATAGTGAAACTTGGTGGATTGGCTTGGTGGAATTGTTGGCATGTTAGAATTATTGATTTAATGGATAATGAACTTGGTGGAACTATTGGCTTTATACTATAATTATTGGTCTAATGAAACTTTCAATTGGTTTAATGCATTGGTCCATTCTATTGAACTTCAATAGTTCATGATGGTTAAGTGGTGCACTAAAATGATGTCCAATGTCCTTGAAGATTAAATGTGTTCCATTAGTGGTTGCACTTCAAGGTGGACATATATAGAATATACATGGCATAAGCATGACTATGTGTAATACAATGGTATTCCAATGTGTTTCAATGTGGGTGGTTTAGGATGGGTTTCAATTTAGGGATTGGAAAAACATGTTCATTTTCCCACATATCTTAATCGCCACATTTTGCATGTACATCAACCATTATTTCCAACAAATATAATGAATTTTATTCATTATCAATGGTTTTTTCATGAATGCACTTGCATTGACTTTCAAGTGCATTTGTGCTACAACACATGCATTTAACACCTACTTCCATAACACCAATAATGTGGGTTGCATACATGTGTGTTTTGTGAAAATAATACATCAAAATTGAAATGTGACCAAAATCAAACCTAAAAGAAATGGAAACAATGTTGTATATATTCATTATAATAAAACTTTTTGAACCACAAACAAAATTAATCATTTCATGCCATATTTTCTTATTGTCACCTTTTGCATACATGTTCAAACAAGTTACACCAACAAATACATTGGTAAATCCCATCCATTTTCAAAGGTTTAGAAATTTGTTCATAAACATACATGCATCTTGAGTGACCTTCAATTATAATATATATGTTAGCCATGCATTAAACACCCCATGGCATCATGCAAGTTGGATTGCATACATTTGCATGTGGTTCAAATCATACTTGGAAATTACATCACACCCATGGCAACAAGAAAGTTGGGTTGCATCCATTTGTACATGTGCTGCAAATTAAACATGGAAACTATATAAGCACACCATGGTAGCAAGAAAATTGGGTTACATCCATTTGTATGGGGTGCAAATCAAACCTAAAACTACATCAAAGCTCAAGGGATTAATAAAACTCTTGGAAAAGAAATCAAATTTGAAAAGACAGTAAAACATTTGAACGGTATTGACCTTTTCAAAAGGGTAAGGCTATGATAACAAAAAATTCAAAAAAAAAGTGGAAAAAGTTGAAGAAAACATTAAGAAGAATGGAAAAGAAAATGTCAATGGAACACCAAAATCCATTTCTATGGGTTGTTACTGAAAGGAGGCACAAAATTGAAAGGAAGTCTTGGAAAGAAAACTTGAATTTGAATTCGTGTACTACATATATCATTTTATGTACGTTAGTATATTATTTCACCTATATACATGAAATATATTTAATATAATTCAACTATGCTTAAAATAATATATTTAAAATTAACAATATACCTATATACTTAATATTTCTAATATATAATAAATAAGTATAGGTACCAATATATAATATGAATATTATTTGTTTTCCTTCCAAAACTTTTGGACCCTAATTTTGTGCCTTTCCTTTTGACAACAACCCAAAGAGTTGGGTTTTGGTGTTCCATTGAAACTTTCTTTTCCATTCTTCTTAGTGTTTTCTTCAAGTTTTCCACTTATTTTTTGAAGTTTTTGTCATCATAACATTACCCTTTTGAAAAGGTCAATATTTTTCGAATGTTTTACTTTCTTTTCAAATCTTGTTTTTTCCCCCAAAAGTTATCAAAGTGTTGTTGATCCTTTGAACTTTGATGTAGTTTTTAGGTTTGATTTACACCCCATACAAATGGATGTAACCTTTCTTGCTACCATGGTGTGCTTATATAGATTCCATGCCTAATTTGTAGCACATGTAAAAATGGATGCAACCCAACTTTCTTGCTACCTATGGGGTGTTGATGTAATTTCCAAATCTGATTTGCAACACATATAAATGGATGCAACCCAACTTTCTTGTTGCCATAGGTGTGATGTAGTTTCTACGTATCATTTCAACCACATGCAAATGTATGCAATCCAACTTGCCTGTTGCAATGTGGTGTTGAATGTGTGGTTAACATAGATATTATAGTTGAAGGTCATTTAAGATGCATGTATGTTTGTGAACAAATTCCTAAACCTTTGAAAATGGATGGGATTTACCAATGTCTTTGTTGGATGTAAGTTATTTGAACATGTATGCAAAAGGTGGTAGCAAGAAAATATGGCATGAAATGATTTTTTTGTTTGTGGTTAAAAAAATTATACTATAATGAACAAATACAACATTCTTTCCATTTTTTTAGGTTTGATTTTGGTCACATTTTAATTCCAATATAATTCAAGTATGATTTTCACATGTATGCAACCCACATTATTGTTGTTATGGAGGCATATGTTAAATGCATGTGTTGCGACACAAATGCAATTGAAAGTCAAGGGCACTATTCATGAATAAACCATTGATAATGAATAAGAGTCATTATATTTGTTGGAAGTAAGTCAATTGATGTACATGCAAAATGTGGCAATTAAGATATGTGGCAAAATGAACCTATTTTCTTGATCCCTAAATTGAAACCCACCCTAAATCACCCACATTGAAACACATTGGAATACCATTGGAATCACCCACATAGTCATGTTTACACCATGTATATAAATTTCCATATATGTCCACCTTGAAATGCAATTGCTAATGGAACACATTTAATCTTCAAGGGCATTGGACATCACTAGTGCACTACTTAACTATCATGACCTATTGAAGTTTAACACAATGGACCAATGCATTAAACCAAAAGTTCCATTAGACCAACAATTACTCTACATGGGTAACAATTTCACGAAGCCAATTAGGTGGAAGTGCATAATGGAAAGGGGATAAGTTTTGTAGTAGTAATGTGTCCAAAAAAGGTTGGGGCAAGGGCTTGCAAAAGAAGGAATTATTGTGAAGATGTCAAAGAGTGGATGCCACCCCCACTTTTTTCACTTGACTTTTAGAACAATAACTCCATCAAAGTCTTACATTTTGTTGTCCATATATTCAACAATCTTTTTTTCACGCTCCTCCCACCATTGGGCTTCAAGCTATTTATTATTTCATTTGCATAACTTATGTTCAATATGGTCAACCAATGCATGGAATTCATCTTCCAAAGTTGCAAGGTTCAATACATGATTGAAAAAAATGTTCATTGCATTATGTTGTGAGTCTATGCTATGTTGTGGAAAATCAATTAAACCAAAGTTAGAGGTTGGATTTACAAGGTTGCAAATAGGTTGCATGTTATACATGCTTCTCTTTGCATAGTTCCAAAACCATGTGGCATGTTATAGACATGGTAGGACATTATATATCATAAATTTAACAAATGCAATAGTGGAGGCATTTGGGATTTACTTGATTTTTGTGAGTCCACAACCCAAATGATGCCATAAATGTGCGATCAATCCATTCATCCCATCCTTTTGGACAAACCCAATAATTTGCAAGCCTAGCCTTGAAATCATCCAAGGAAGAGTTTTACCAATCAAATTTCCTTAACATGTAGGAAAGCAAATGAAATAACCATGGTTGTAGTTTGATTGGTGGGTACAAGAACTTCCATGGGATCACAACATGTTGATCAACTTCAGCCTCCACAAGTTTCTTGTAATGATTTCAGGCCCCTTAGATATCTTTCAATGTGTGCAAGTCCCATAAAATGATGTTTGGGTGTAGTGGAGATGGATGGATCATGTGTGAGGGTATCATGTTACTTTGATTTTCACCCCCCGTGTTGGGATGAAGTGATTTGATACACTGGAATTTGCTACCTTTGATATGTCTTGGAACATGTTTTGGCCGTTAGTACTAGGGCCTTTGTTGTCCCACTTTTGTGCATGGTCAAATGAAGTCAACAATTGGGTGACAATCTCATCTATACTACCAATAATGGTAGTTGTATTTTCATCATTTGAAAGCAACATCATAGTTCTTTTGGTGATTTGTTTTGAGTTCATTTGCATCCAACTTTTCCTCTTCTTGTGGCATATCCGCAACAATTTTCTATTAACGTATTTGCATGTTGTTTTTTGGGTGATGGCCCCACCTTTGATGTTCACATCTAGGTTTGTCCAAGAGTTTTCAATAAACCCTTCCGATGTCATATACTATAACAAAGTTCTAGCAATAAACTTTTTAGAGATTTGAACCTACACATTTGGACATGAATGCGCTTAGCATTGATTGGAACTTGATCTAAGGTTGTTTTTGCATCTATGTCAACTTGGGTCCTTGTCTTCAATTGAATAAAGGAGGCGTCATTTTTCTCAATATGTTGCTTTAGTTCCTTCGACAACTAGGCATTAACTAGATAAGGCAACGCTATAATATGCATGGGATTATTTGAGTAAACGAAAACATCAAAGCACCCTTTAGTCCTATAGTCAAAAAGTCACAAATTACTTGACCATTCCCCTCCACAATACACACATTGGAAGTTAGGACAACCCTTGTCCTTGTTTAATGGGGTCACATGTGATGAAAGCATTTTTAGTATAATTTTATTGTATATTTGAAGAGTGATGCATTACTCTATGAATTGAATAGAGTTCAACTTTATGTAATACCTCAAACCCCTCAAACCCATTCAACCATTTTATTTCCTTTTATTTCTTTTTTGGTAACCATATTAAACAAAATTTCCAAAACACTAAATTCTTCCAACAACCATTTGGCTTTCTATTGTTTTGTATCATTACAAGAAATCATGGTTTATTTTATTGGAAAACCAAACAAAAAAAACCAGTCATTTTGACACTTGGTCAATTTGACCACTTAGTCATATTAAAAAAATTGATTTGAACATGTCCAACTCGATTAATGGTTTTTTTTACTAATCATAAGACGATATTTTTGAGTAGTCAAATTGGACATCCAAAAAATAGTTAAAATCTTATAAATAAATAAATACCTACCCACCAACCCACCCACCATGGCCTCCTACCTACCTATCCATAACCCACCTAAATATTATACATTTACACAAACATACTAAATATATATACAAATATACATACTTCACATAGTATATGTTGGTAAGGGGGATTAAACATTGGTTTCCTTTGCTCCACACCAATGTCTTAGCCATCAAACCACCACATCACTTTTTAAAACAATATGATACCAAATGCATTTAACATGGTTATTTGAATTTCAATGATTTTTTTGGTCAATGTGTATATAACAACATTTGAACTTTAATTTGTTTCATAAGTAGGTAAGTAGGTACCTAATTAGGTAGATAATAGGTAGGTAGGTAGATAAATAAATAAATAAATAGCTAAATAAATAGGTAATTAAATAGTTAAATAGGTAAGTGTTAGGTAGGTAGGACATTGGTAGGTATATATAGGTATGTAGGTAAATAAATAAATAACTTTGGTAGATAATAGGCAAGGCATAGGTAGGTAGTAGATGGTAGGTAAATACATACGCATGTAAGACATATTTTGATAAATAAATAAGTAGGTAGGTAGCCTAATAAGGACAACAAGTTAGTTGACTAATTAAATTAATATGGCCAATTTGACTAAAAATGGCCATTCAATATGGCTGATTTGACTAAGCCATGGGCATCTTGATGTACCATTTTAAAAAATTGTCCATTTTGATTAAATGTATGACTTAACACTTGGTTCAAATGTTCATTTTAGTAAAAAAAATAAATCAAAAGAACCATGTGTCTTTCATGCCCCATGCCTTTAGTTAAAACGAACATCCTTTTAGTCAATGCAAACATTTTAATCATGTTGAATATTTTGAAAACCCATGATTTATTGTAGTGTATGGTAACATAAACCCACCACCATGCTGGAATAAATTCTCTAAAACTAATTTCGCATTGACAATTGTGTAAAGAAATAATATACGTAATAAGTTGTGTATAATTTATTGTAGAAATGTTTCCTACATTGCCTTTTTTGCTCATTTTAAGGTTTTACATTTCTATAAGGTTTAAGTTTTGATACTCATGTCATCACAACTACACATTTCCCATCTCCTCATTTAACATTGTTATAATATCACTTCCCATGTTACAATTTAATCCCTTGTTATAGATTCAAAAGAGGAGAAGTACCTATACGTGAACACTTGGATTGGTTGATTTTGTAATCAAATGTGTGCACTTGGATTGTTGTATTTTGCAACACACCTTTCAAATTAAATTAACAACATGACCTTGGTTGGTAACATCGAAGAAAAACTTTAAAATGTTAGCATAATTTTTTTCAAACATTTATAGCACATCACTATCATTTTTTCAACACTTCCAAAAAAACCACAATTTTAAACATAAACTTGAAATGAAAATATTTGTGGAAATGCATACACAAATTATTTTTTGAAGTAGTTCCACAACAACCAACCTTAGACAATCTTAAGAACAAAATTGAAACTTTAATTTCCAATTTGTGTTTTGAAATATGCATAATCCAAATGAATGGTAGGAGAAGTTGGAAACGTTGTTAAAATTTGGAGCTCGTGAACAACATTGAAGTTATATTTTGTGTTCAAGGACCTAGAAGATCAAACATTAAACTCACAAACAAAGGTGAAAGTGTGGGAACATAGTTGCAAAAAAATAAACCTTAATCTGAAGGAGATGATGTAAACCATAATTGACAATAAGTTGCATGCATGAGGCATGGCATCCATGACATTGTTAGTAGTGTTGGGTGGGTATCATACTTTTATGATACTCGTCAAGTTTGGGTTTCACAAAATATAATACACACTAAATAAAATTCGCCCCCCCCCCCCTCCCCCATTTCTAAAATTTCTATGTTAGATAAAAGTATCAACATTTAAAAAACAATTTAACTAGTTCTTGCAATGTCGATTCTCAAAAAATTAAGAACAATTAATTTTCTTTTGCCGATTATCACAAACTAAGTATTATTTATTATTATTATTTAAATTTTAAAATTAAGATTAAATAACTATTGTTTGAATTTTTTTTTAACAATGAAAACATTATAAACAATGTTAGAAAAAAAATCTAAAAAAATCATCAATTTATTTATTGAACATTTACATTTCAACAACTTCATCCCTTTCAAATTCCCCTTTAAACTCTTCAAACTCCTCTTCTAAATCTATATCCCTTTCAAGGAATTTTGATAAATTAAATAGAGATTTACATCCTATTATAGGATTATTATACCATTTTTTTTTGACAAAAATCAACTTTTAAAAAAAAATTGTTTGCAAATGACATCTCTTAAGGTTATTAATAATTCCAGTCAAATAAAATATCCTTTCTATTTCTACAATCCAACAAAATTTGTTGAACTAAAAATCTAACTATAGGAAACATTGCTTCATGTTTATGCCACCATTGAAGATGACATTTGATGTCCTTAACATCCAATTGATACCTCCTAAAAATCAGAAGCTCCTTTTTGACAAGTTATTTTGTTAGTTCATGTGTGTTTGTAATCAATTCAAATACATCCAAACTACAATCTTGATCAAAAATATTTTGGGTAGTAGAATTCATTTATGATCTCACCAAAGGGTGCAAATGCTCATGGCATTTGACCAACATGAGATATAAAGATTTCCTATCATATTTTTTAATAAGAATAACACCTTGCTCCCCTCCAACAAATGAAGATACTATATGAAGGCTCTTATATATGGGGTTTAACATCAAAGAATTATGGGTTTTTTTTTTATCATAAACCTTTGAAAATGAAAGGAAAAAATCACACACATTGATTACTTCCCTTCTAATGTTAGAAGCTAACAAAGATAACTCATCATTAACAACTGATTCTTTATTCATTAGGGTTTGAAATGAAGGTAAAATTTGGTTTTCTTCCCTAAGTTTCAAATTCATGGAAATGGTAGAATGTTAAAACATCACTAAGAAGCCAATGTCCACATGATTGATTAATAACACATGTAGACACAATTGGGGAAATATAATCAATAATAGTTTGAGAAATCTACCATGTCAAAGATGGAAGCATTCGACCAATGACTCTCACAACAATCTATTTGTTGTAATAAAGTACAATGGCAAATCGAAATTGTAAATTCTCTTGAAACATAATGATTATACTAGCAAACTTACAAAAAAACAATAAGAATTTGATTAGGTATCTTATCAAATTTTAAACCACAAAAACTTTAAAGAGTTGAAACAATAATGAGTTTGAAAAAACTACCTTGTTTTGCTTTAAATGTTTTATTTTTTGGGTTGAATTCTAGTTTCAAGATAAGCCTTATTCCATTCTTATTTGACCTTCCCAGACTTTTAAAACCAAGTGATGCATTTTTGCAAATCTGCTTGGGCAGACGTGATAGAAACATATTTTAGATTTTTGTAGACTTTTTCCTTTACAATGCCATATTGACATGCTTTGGAAAATGCATGTGCAAAACAAGTACCCTGAAAGTTGTTTTCTAACATAAAAAACTCACAATTTACAACAAATTTCAATGCACCAATCATTGCATTGAGATTATATCCTTCATCTTTGACATAAGTAATATTTTTTCCCTTAAACCATACATGTCTAACAATTTTGTCAAACTTTTGGCCAAGGCTTGCCTTGTTGTTTTTAGTGATTCAAATAAACCAATAGTCACATGTTTAGGCTGCTAATCACTATTTTAAAAATTAATCACCAATGCAAACACATCATAAGCTCTTTTAAACATCTAAAGGTTGAAATTAGTTATTGCAAAATGACATTCTACCAAAGCATGAACAACATATAATTAATTTGTCTTCTCCATTAACCCTGACAATATGTCTTGTGAAAATTACCTTCTAGAAGGGAAGTTCAATTTTGGACAAAGATGAAGAATCAAGCGTTTGAGCCACATATTTTCCACAAACTGGATAGGTAAATTGTTCTTGACGATTAACAAACCAAGGTCTTTTAAAAATTCTTTGACACATCTTATTTTTTGAAGGTATTTTTGATAGAAAAAAATTTAGAGATTAACCCTTTAGATGGATTTGTTATTTTCTTTGAAGGCTATTTTTCCTTAGTATTTTTTAGTAGACTATTCTTTTTTTTTTCAAACATTTGTGCAATAAAAGAATGATATGCATCCACATGTTTTTAAAAAGAAGTTATTCCATTGGTTTTGTAATAAGAAATCAATCCTTTCCTCGCTTGAGTTCATAGATTTATTCCAATTATCAGATTTTGACAACAAAATATGCTACGAATTATTTGTGTGTTTACCAAATCAACTTCTACATTCCCATTTACACAATTAAAACTCCAACATAAAGAAGTTTTGCCATGTGGTTTCCATATTTTCTTTTGAACATATGATTTTTTCAAGTTTGCTTTCATTATTTCTTCATTGCCATTTTTTAGATTCTTATTGGTTTGTGTTTGGACACTTGGATTTTCTTTAAACCCATCTTCCAAAACTACATTCATACATATTTCAATTGCTTCATTGTTCCCATATATCATGTTTTCATTTGTAGAAGATTGTTCCATTGGCAATTTTCACAAGACTATGTCCAAAGATAATGTAGAAAACAACTATTCTTCAACAAATTATGCAAAATTTTTAATAAAATTTCTAATCAAAATAAAGAAAAAAGAAAGAAAGAAAAAACATTTACATGCAAATGGCTTTAAAGGTTTAAAAAATACATTTACAAACAATGGGGTTTAAGGTTTAAAAAAATTATCAAGAAATCATTCATTTTTCTCTCATCTCATCATGGAAAAATAAGTTTAGATTTAAATCAAAGGTCCAAATTTTAATCCTATACACAAACAAATAAAACAACAACATATTAAAACTCACAAACTACATTAAAACAAAATGTATTCAATTCAAAAAATAAATGACAAACAAAATACAAAGCTAAGAAAAAAAAACTCAAGAAATCTAAAAAATAAAAACCTTTGTTGTTGGATGAAGCTTGATGGTGTTGGTCCAAGTTCCTCCACCTGCACAAGAGAGTGGGGAGGGAGTACCAATTAACAAGGTAGAACAGCAAGGTGCAATAGCGAGTAGTAAGGCAATGAAACAACAATTGGGGGGGGGTAGGAGGTACCTGAAAAAGAATAGCAAGGTGCAAAAGTAAAAACAACAAGGCGTGAGTAGCAAGGCGCAAGAGCAATAGCAATAAGGTGTGAGGGCAAGAATAGCAAGGTGCGAGTAGTAGGTGTGAGTAGCAAGGTGTGAAAACGAAAGTAGTAGGGCACGAAAGCGAAAGTAATAAGGTGTAAGAGTGAGAGTAGCAGAGTGCAAAAGCGAGAACAATAAGGTGTGATAGCAAGGCGTGACAATGAATGCAACAAGGCAAATCAACAAAACAAAAACAACAACAAAAGCAACAATGCTAAAAGAAAAAACAAAAAAAATAAATCTAGTTAGAACAAAAATGCATAATGAACATGAGACAAAACTGTTTTATGTATTTTTTTAGGGTTTGCAGGAAGGAGCTGTTGGAATGCAGCACCTCCAACCTCAAACCTAACCCTAAGTTTTCATGAGGGCAACTAAACCTGAGACCTGGACCCGGGTAAAAGGTTTGACCTTACCTGATTATCAGTTTTATTTTTATTTTTTAAACAGGTTTTGTGAGAACTGGTAGTCCGATTTTCAATCAAGGCATCACTCAAGGTGATACCCTGAGAGGATCAGACTGGGATGCCCAGGTGATGCCCAGGGGTATTTGTGATACCCATCCAACACTGGTTGTTAGTACCATGAAGATGGGGATGCCATGGCAGGTTACAAAATTATTGTAACATGAGTATGTTTCGCAAAGCATCCTATTAGGACCTGGTTCCATAGAGGGTGGTGACGAGAGGACTTGAGGGGGAACGGGATTGGGTGGGAACAAAACATGTCCTTGTTAGTATGTTTGTACTGTTCACATTCATTTCCTTTCGGCCTGTTTAATATTTTCCCCTCTCTGGAGATGAGGATTTCAATTCCCCCCAATCTTTAAAATTTGAAATCTCAGTCATCTGATGGCAATTCCAAGGGACCATACAAAGCTCCCAAGGGAGCGCCAAGCAAACGGAAACATATATGGCAGGCCCTGAGTTGTCACAAGATTTCCGACTAGTTTCAGAAATACACTAGAAAAAAATTTCAAAGGTTTTTATGGATTGATGAGTAGAGATATTAATTAAATAAAATTACTTGGAGAAATTTGTTATTCGGTAAGTGCTTTGATACCAGTGCATATACCAGTGCTAGGAGGTACAGAGAGAAGACAAATATAAATTGCATTATTATATAAGAGCCTCCCTGTCCATTAAACCAGTGAATTCATTATCTTTTCACTAAGTCTGGTTGATTATTATAACTAATGAATTCTAAGTTAAAATTCAGTGAAATCACTTGACTTACACAGACACACTTTTGTTATAATGTTTTTTTCATTTTCCTTGTGACATCTGGAGAATACCCACCAAGTATCACCAAAAAAAAGAAAAAAAAAAAAGTTGTTATGCTCGGTAAGGCTATTAGAAATGGCTCTGTAATTTTCATTTGTTCCTGTTATACCCGGAGGGTATCACTAAATTATTACTAAAAAAGGGGGACGAGAAGAAGAAGAAGAAGAAAAAGTTGGACGAGGTTGTTTGTTACTTGTTATGTTCGTTATAAAGCCCTTGGCCGTTGGGCTTAGCCTACAAATGAACCATATACCCAGACCAAGACTTATGACCCCACTTTTTCATTTCTTTGGTGGTTTTTAATGGAAAAAAGTTTGCAACTTGCAAGCCCAAAACGAGAAAAACCCTCACACCACTTCTTTCCCTCCTCGCAACCTCCAAAAGAAACCCTAGAATAGGTAACCGCCATCCATCTAGTACTTGGTGGCGCATCCTACGCCGCAGGATTCGCGGTTTAGGACAATGTGACCCCAAGATAGCTATCTAGCTAGCTAGCTAGCTAGTGAGCACGAGCCGTCGCGAGACTGCGTAACGGCAGCCAGTGAGCGCGCGCAGGCGCGACGTGAGCGAGCGATGGACTTCCGCTGGTAAGAACATCGAAGGAAGGAATGGGGGAACTGTGGAATGGGGAGTGACGTTGCTGCTGGAGTCCGTTGTGTGCCCGCCGCGGTGAAGAAGAGATGGTGATGCTCTTGCTGCGACTGTCGCCGCCGCCGTCGCTGCTTTTGCGCATCTCCTTATTATGAAAGGCGGAAAGTGTGAAGATGTTTTTCAGAAGCCAGAATCGGGGCTCGTCGGGTAGGCGTGTTTGGTGGAGCACGGTGCTGTTGCTTACTGCTGTCCTCGGTGTTGGCATCAGTGCTTGGCAGGCACTCGTTTTTTCTTCTTCTACTCGTAGGAGTTCCTCATGTATACCTGCGGCTGCTGTGTTTTATATGCCAGAAACTGACTCTTCTTCTTCTTCTCCCTCCGTTTTTTTCCCGTTGCAAGCATTCTCGTCGTCCTCGTCCTCGTCGTCATCTTCTTCGTCCTTTTCCTCGTCTGCTTCGTCATCAGCAGAAGGTAGCTTGAGTTTCCAGCCCACGGCTGCTGCTATTCCAGCTGTAGGTGGTGTGCATTTGAGAACTTGGAGCAGCAATGGAAATGGTGGTGAACTCTTGCTGCGAAATATTGTTTTCGGGATTGCGGGGGCGTCGCAGCTGTGGGAGAAGAGACGGGAGTTTATCAAGCTATGGTGGCGACCGGAGGAGATGCGAGGGTTTGTATGGCTGGAGGAGCATGTGAAGATGGAAGCAGGAGAGAATCTTCCCACGGTGCTCGTCTCTGGCGACACTGACAGTTTCAGGTATACTCATCCCTTGGGGCATCCTTCCGGCATTCGCATTTCTCGAGTTGTCTGCGAAACTTTTAGGTTGAACCTTCCCGATGTGCACTGGTTTGTCATGGGCGACGATGACACTCTTTTCTCCACCGACAACTTGCTGCGTGTTCTCAGCAAGTACGATTCCAGGGAGATGTATTACATCGGAAGTAGCTCTGAAAGCCACAAGCAAAACGTGCATTTCAGTCACAGCATGGCCTATGGTGGTGGAGGGTTTGCAATCAGCTATCCTCTGGCAGAGGCACTCTCAGAAATGCAGGATGACTGCTTGGAACGCTACCCCGATCTATTTGGCAGTGACGACCGGCTTCATGCTTGCATCACCGAGCTTGGTGTACCTCTCACTCGAGAGCATGGCTTTCATCAGGTTTGTTGTTGGTGTCTCTGCCTTGATCACCATGACCTGGATATGTCCCTGTCAGCTGAAGTTGCACTTTTTCCATGACATCTCTCTCTCTCTCTCTCTCTCTCTCTCTCTCTCCCCCTGAGTCACAGAGAAAAAATGATTTACTCACATGGCATCAAACTGATGGGTTGGATTTTGCAGTTTGATATTTTTGGAAGTGCACATGGGTTGCTTGCATCACATCCCTTGACTCCCTTCCTATCAATGCACCATTTGGAGTTGATAGAGCCAGTGTTCCCAGGGCTGACAGCTCTGGAAGGTCTGAAGCATCTGACAAAGGCCATGCGAAATGATCCTGCAAATTTCTTGCAGCAATCAATATGCTATGATCAAAAGCTCGGTTTATCATTCTCCATTTCATTAGGGTATGTTGTACAGGTCTTCCCAGAGATCATTCTTCCCCGACTGCTGACGACAGTTGAAACTTCCTTCACAGCTTGGAACCATAACAATCATGCTCTGGAATTCAGCTTCGACACACGACCTGTACCCACTTCAGTGTGTAAGCAGCCGTTTCTGTTCTACATGGAGGAAATGCATATTGATGAAAGCAATAATAGACAAACAGTTGGGACATATAAGCGATACATGAAGGTGGATGATGCAAAGAAACAGGCCTACTGCTGGTTCCATCGCTTGCCTCCCCGAAAGCTCAAGCAGATTACAGTGATCAGTGATTCTTTGGACATGCACTGGTATATGGTAAGTCCATTACTGTGTGGCTTTTCTTGGTTCCTGTGAATGATCTGGTGTGAATACTTTCCCCTCTTGCCAACAGCATGACTGAGTCTTCCCATTGCTTCTGGAAGAAAACATGAGAGAAATTCTGGATTCAGATTTTGTGTAATGGTTTTGAATGAAATGTTTTGGACAGATTGCTTTTACTTACCTACACCTACTGTCATCATTGGGACTCATGAAGTCAGTGGGGGTAGGCATGGCCTCTTGTCACTGCTATTCATGATGAAGTTGAAGGTCTAGCACTTGTGATAGTTGCCCACATCATTTTTGCAGCCATTATTGTCTTAACACCTTCAAAGTGTTTTTGGTGTGAATTTATCTGCAATCTCATAGATAAATGTTAGCCCCTAACGAGCAAGTGTTTGAGATTCACAGGTACCCAGAAGACAGTGTGCAAATTTGATGGGTATGAAGGACCAGGTGTTGACAATCTATGTGGGTGCCTGTAAACCTGGGGAGCTCATCGGTGGTTAGTTGGTGTGTGGAACTGACTAATTCAATGTTCCGAGAACCACTACTATACAGGCAATTTGTGGTGCCTGATATGAATGCGATGGAAAATTGTGTTAGAAGATTGCCTCATTGATGATGGTCCAATATTCAGCTTACAATATTCCTCTTCTTACAAACACACCTTTTGTACCGTAGTAGGTTCAGGCTCTGATTCCTATATGACATTGATGGGATTTAGTATTTTACAAAGAAGCAAACTTCAAGCAAAAGGAGATGGGGAAAGCAGACCTGAGAGTCAGTCAGCCAGCCAGCCAGAAGGGTTGAGCTGCAGTTCCATTTGCATTATAGCAGATGACCATCACATATGATTTGAGCCATGTTTTGGAGATTCTGCTGTCCGGAGCAGTAGGGGTAAAAGATTGTGCCATCTAATACACTTCCAATCAAGCTTCGTTCTCTCTTCTGACGCTTGCTTCAGGTTATGGAAGACTACTCACTGCAAAGAAGGGACCATTTGTTGAGGAAGTGCATATTGGTCCCGAAGGTGCAGGAGTTCAACAGGCTGCAGAGACAGAGATCAGATTCAAGTACTGGACGCAAGCCATGTGCTGCATTAGACCACTCCCTTCAGATGCACCACTTAAATATGGGATTTGAAGGAGATTCTAGAGTGGGTCAGAAACCTTTCAGTTCAATTCAAATTTTTGATACTGCAATGAGAATTTTCCCCCTGCAATATTTGTTTCCAGACTACTGGAACTACATGCAACAGGCAACTTTAGGTATGGTGTGCAAAAGTGATTTAACACACAGCCTTGCAGACACTGTTTAGATGGATAGACAAGCAATATGATTGGTTTTGATACAGGTTTGTTCTTCAGAATACTAGCAAGACTGGAGAGATTCTGAGAAGATTTGTCAGATTTGTGTAGTTGTTTTATGTCTGAGATTGCCATGACAGAATGAGACACAAGTTCCTATCACAATTTGCTATTGTGTGATGCAAGGATCTTTTGACAAGCCTGTCAAAAAGTGTGCCCTGCACATCAACACATGTTTCCAAACAGACTTCTTGACTTTGAAGATGGTGAAGAAAAAACATCGTTGAATAGAAAAGTATACTGCATGTAGTGAGGAAATTGCAGGCAAACAAAATTCTTGAGGACATTAAGAACTGCGATCGTAACTGAATTGTGAGCCCAACCGAGAAAACGGGCAGTGAGTCATTATAGGGGAAGACGTTTCTGTTGCCCGAGTTGCCCGCTTTCAGTTAAAGCCGGTAAGAAGCCTGCAATTCTTGTCCGGAATGAACTTCTGTCGCTGCCCTTGTGTGTGCCCGACTGATAATATTCTCACGGGCATCGTCTTCCCCGATTTGTCTAGAGTTTCGTTACGTCTCTGGAACTAAGGACGGTTTATTCAAGTTGTTCGTGCTTGAGATGCGACCGAGCATTGCAAGTTCATGCCCCGATTCATCATGGTACATGATGTCCTCAATTCGTATCACTTGTAGTTCTACGTGACGAAAACCAAGTGGATCTTGAAAAATTGCATTGCGACAAGTTCTGAGTTCGTCTCTTGCTTCCTGTTGTTGTTCGTCTTGTGCTGTTGTCGGTGATCACATCCGCTGGAGATTTCGTCCGTAATTCTTTTGATGAACTGGATTTTTTTTGTCAGAAGTTTTTTCTTTCTTGCAATTCATGATGATTTCAAACCACACGATTCCTCCTCGTCTTGAAGAGCATTTTCTTTTACTGTCGAGGTCCGATGTTTCGATCTTGCAAAGACATGATGCTGAAGCCCATTGACTCGCAAAAAATTCTCTAAGTAGCCTGCCTGCCTGCCTGAAAACGAGACTCACAACAAAGAAGGATTTAGTCCACTGCGATGGAGTCATTTCCATTCAATTTCATGGAGTGCTCAAAGGACCTGAAGTCCGACACACTGCACACAACAACAGGCAACAAGAATATTATGGAGCTTTCAGAGTTCACTGGTCTGGTTGAGGGGCTTGCGCAACTGGGAGTTGAGGAAGAGCTTGCTATAGAAGCCGAGGAAGAGCTTGAGTATGCTGCAATGAAGATTTCCCTCGCAGATGCCGCCGCAGAAAGGATTGAGTCATCAAGCACACAACACGTTCCGACCTCCGCTGAGGAGGACTGCAGCAGTCACGGAGCACCCGGGACGTCAGTGTTGTTGCTCCGTCCCGTCCTCACAATCCCGATGTAAGAAAATCTAGCGTTCTTTCAGCTTCATCTGGTTAGTTTCCCAGTGCAGATCTGAGCGTAGAAGCAAATGAGACCAAAGTTCTGAACAGGTTGTTGCCTGTGTTCATGGCGATTTTCTGTCAAATCTTTCTTTGTCTGGAGAATTGACACGAGGTGGTCATCCATGAAGCTCCGCTTACTATGTGAGTACCAATTTTCTTTCTTTCTGCAGGCAGAAGAAGGAAGCCTCCTGTTCTCGTTTTCTTGACAATGGCGATTTTCTCGCTATCGGTACCAGTGCAGGAACTATTGAGGTGATATGTGTCCATGTTCCAGTCCAAACCTTTGCATATTCCTGGCAACAATTTCTGCCTGAGCTACTGTGATCTCCTGGAAGAAGCAACAAACTATGATGATGGTTTTGAGTGTTTCTTCCTTCCTGTACCCAATGTCTTCTTGCAGATTTATAATGCAGTGAATGGAAGGATTGCATTCATGCTGGACATTGGGAGGAAAGGACAGCGGAAGTGGTCATGCACTTCCATGTGCTTTCATCCTGCTTTAAATTCTTCTGCTTCCACCCAAAACTTGCTGGTTTCATGCGGTGCTCAATCTTGACTGTCGTGCAAAACCCATCATCACATCCCACATCATGTTTCTTAATTTCCATGGAATTATGAGAAATTCAGAACTTAAGTTCCATTATTCTTGAAAGAACTGTACAATACAAATGTTGCACTTCTTGGGAGTGACAACATCTCAGGGGTGACAGTATGGGTGACCTTGTTATGTTGAAATATTTATGTAGGAACCATTATTGCATATTGAGTTTGCAATTGCATAAACGAAACATTACAGCATATCTCTTTCCTTCCTCCTGGGGTGTGGGTGTCTGCCTGCTTCAATGTTTTGCCCTTCATGAGTTCCTCTTGGCAAGCTGTTGGGGAGGACAACAGACTAGAGCTTAATGCCTGAGAATGGGCCTGTTTGATTGTGCAAGATATAAATGGACAAATCCATCATTGGCATGCTACATCAGAGATGCATCTGGGGATGACAAAAGAGGAAGGCAATGAGATTTATGCAGTTGACTTCCATCCAATTGGTGTGAAGTTTGCTACTGCAGGGCTGGACTCCAAGGTATGCTTACTGTCACCTCTCTTTCCATAAATCACTTCTTTCTCTAAAGCGCTATGCTACCTCCTTGTGCAGCTCTAAGGAAATCAGGAAAATTTCATTTTTCTTTGTTTTCAGTACACAATCAAGGTATGAAAAATAGGCTGTGGTCTAGGAAAGGCCATCTACGGGTACTCAGCATAGGAGATGCATAATTATTTGCAATAAATATATGACAAGAGACCACCACAGAGAGTGAGGCATTCTGATCAAACTGTAGCACACGTAATACATCCCCTGTAATCTAATTTGGTCCAACATCATATGCCTGGTGCAGGTCAGGATCTATGATGGAGTCACACAAAAGCCCTTACAAATTCTTAGTGAAGGGTGAGCACATTGTTCAGAATGCCAAAGGAGACACTCCCTTGTCCTCTCCATAATTTTCCCACAATCTGTCAAGGGACATCAGTTGTTTTCCTTGTCCTTGTTGTCGATGAGCATCTTCATGTAACAAAGCAGTTGCATGAGCTGAGAACATGGGCAAAATGTGCATGAGCATTGGATATCATCATGAGTAGTGAACATCTTAAGAAGATTCCTTTTGTTTTGGCAACATGTGCAGAAATGGTACAACTACAGCAGGACACTCAAACCGAGTATTTGCTGTGAAATGGCATCCTGCCGACATCAACATCACTTTGAGTGGTGGATGGGACAATACCACCCAGGTAGGTTATATATCTTTATGGCACAATACAATGCTGAACTGTTTTCTTCCCTGACATTTTTCTGCTTTTGGATAGACAACATTTTGGAATGAAACCTGGCACATACAACTGGTTCTTATGCAGTACAGTACCATGAAAACCTTCACCACAGTGGATAATGGTGTGACCTCCAGTCTGCTGAGGCAGATTGAAACTGACCAATATTCTGATTGGTGATCAATATTCTTCAAGGTTTGGGATGCCAGAGTTGGTTGTTCAGTGCGTAGCATATATGGGACTCTAATCTGTGGAGATGCACTTGCCATTGATGCTGGAGGCAATCATGTGCTGACAGGATCATGGCGTCACTCAGACCAACTTCAAGTAATCATCCTAACTGATTGGAAAAAGAATCCAATTTATTGTAAGAAGTGGTGCATGTTACATAGACAACTCATTTATACAACATGAGCACTAGGACAATACAAGTAGAGAGTTAATTGTTTTACTTGAGCTCTTATGGACTGAGCTTTTGGGTATTGTGGAAACACCAGCAAAGAACCCAGCCACAGAAAAGGTTTAATCCACCTGGAGTCAATTCCAATGGCACCCAGTACTGTGCAGGACAGCAATATTTACCCCAAGTTGTCATGGCTTGAAGGAGTGGGATTACGGGAGTGGTCAGCTTATTCGGAGTATGATGTGGCCTCCAAGTGAGGACACAGAAGTAAGTGAATCCTTAATGATCTTCCAGAGCCAACAGTGTTCAGTTTGAAGATCTTAGATCGAGTATCTAATACAAAGCCTTATATCCGGAGGAGCCAGATTTACTTGAATTTGTGATTACAGGTAAGGGTAGAATGAAAGTAACACTTGGACAGTGGGCAGCCTTGTCGATTGTACACTGCTGTATATGGAAGAGGAGTATCCAACAAGCTTATTGGAGCTGGTGGGAGTGGAACAAATCAGGCTTGCCTTTTCAATCATGAAACTGGGCAGGTAAATTATAACAGCTTTCACCATATCCCAAACATTGATATGCAGCTTCTTGCTTCCAATAAAAGTTGCCATTGTCCATTGCTTCTGCAAGCCCATGAGATGGCACTGTATCCCTCATATTGGGGTTTCTGTGGCATGTATTCAGCTGGTTGGCCAGTCTCCAGTCCTTGATACAGGTGAAATCTCTGCACTTTCAAGTTCTCTCCATGTCGAGTCAATCCAGTGCCTGACTTGCACTGCAACAAACAGAAAACCAAGACCTGACCTTTGCCTTTGTAACCTGATATGGAGCTTGTGAATTTTATCACCCAGCTACGTAAATAACCCTGAACACTGACATCTTCTTTATATTCATCCTTTTTTTAAGTCTACTCACAGAAAAATTCAAGTGACTTCTCCTCACTAACATAATGTGCTTGCTCAAACTGAAGTTATGCATTTCTGTGGATGTGTATCAAAGATAGAGTAAATGGAATAGTCAAGGATGGAGCAGTTATTAATGTATTGTCTGCAAGGTACTGATTGCATTCTTCTGGGTGGCAGCTGTTTACGGTATGTGTTTCTCTGCAGATGGTTCACTTCTTGCAGTGACCACTGCAACTGCTGTGCATATTGTTGCCATGGAGAACTTCTTGTCCAGAATGCCAGATGCAGGTAGGTAGGTGCTGATTGTATTGGAACTAAGTTATGACTGCCAACAAGACTGAACAATTTGTCCCTTCCATTTGCTAAAAATCAAATCTCTTCATTTTCATCTGTGATGAATCATCACTTGCTGGCACTGCAGAAGGCACAAAACAGTGGTCAAATTCCTTTCTTCACAATTCTATCCTAGTATAATGAAGGTCATCATCATCTTCAGCACATAATTTTAGATGCATTTTCCTTCACTCAGAGGGTGCAGAGACAAATCCAAAGATGAAGCTGCCAGAGTGAACCAACAGCGACTAGCACACCATCCACTGGAAGCCCATTATGACTCGGTTATGGATGAACCTGAACTGAGTTGAGGTCTGGTTTCACCTTCATAACTTCTCCCGTAAAGAATATGTAGGATTGAAGATTTAGGTAGGTATATACATAGGTACAACAATAGGTGACTACTAGGTAAGTAGATGTATAGTGATGGTTAGTATGTAGGTAAGGGCCAGTGACTTGCTTGTGGGTACACTGTAGAATCAGCCAACAGGAGTAACCACCATGGTTAGCAAAGGAGTTAAAACCCAATGGTGGAAAATTGTTTCTTGTCCATCCATCATCCATCCTCATGGTGCACTGATGGCTGTTGGTTCACTCTGGCCAGATGCAGTGACATTGAGGGAATGCTAGTTTCATGAGGTGAAATTCACTAGAGAACTCCATGCTCTGGAGAGTTCCCTTCTCTTGAGAGCTAGATCAATGGAGTTGTGGTCATTGT
>Ga0116229_10002998_pt1 | contig 27696 bp, 16 predicted proteins | sample S1TSphgellanicum_3_FD_87313 | JGI IMG/M metagenome (GOLD analysis project Ga0116229, IMG submission 87313) | Host-associated microbial communities from peat moss isolated from Minnesota, USA - S1T2_Fc - Sphagnum magellanicum MG | ecosystem: Host-associated > Plants > Peat moss > Unclassified...
CTCCTTCTCCTCCTCCTCCTCCTCTGGTGTTAACTTACCCTACACTTTTGTGGTGTTTTTGGAAATAATTCACCTAGACGGTTAACACAGGACACCAAGTTGAACCCTTTTCAGACATCAGAAAAATTTCCATGTGCACATAAAAGGTGTTTGCCAGTTTCCACACAGAATATTGTTCTTCTGCAAACAGCATGTGTGTATTCTATCAAGAACATTATATACTATGGAATGGTCAAGCCCCTGCCCATTATGTTAGGTAAGGCACCAGGTAAATGATTAAACAAGCCTGATTAATTATTCCAGGAAATACAGTGACATTAAATTGCCTTTCTTGAGTCATATGTATGTATATATATGTGTGTGTGTGTGTGTGTGTGTGTGTGTGTGTTTTGTTTGGAACCATATCTTCATCTACATCTTTGCACCAACCGTGCACACAATTCACACTTTTGTTTAGCTTTGTGGGTTTGGTTGTCTACCAAGATTGAATGTCGTGTGATATATATATGTGGTAATGGCACATTTGAACAGTAAAATTATTCTTGTTGATCTAATACCATGATGTTGTTAAAATGTGGATACCCAAGTACGTGGTGTGCCATTCTGGAAACAATCTACTTTTTAATATTGTTCATGATGACAACATTCTAATTGTTTGATGTTAATATGGGTTGATTTGGTATCATTTGTTATGCTAGCAATATGACATTTGTGGCAATATTGTTAGCAAAGTTCAATTTTTTTGAGTAGGGTTTTCAAGCACAACATGATGATAGTCTTCAAATTTGTAATGTTGCACTACTTGGATCTAAGCTTAATGTATTAAATGGTATTTTCTCATGCTACCCTTGCACAAAAATTCTAGTTTGATGTTGGCCAATGTAATTCCAACGTTTCTTGCTATATCTTGTTTCGAATACGTGAGCTTCAACATTAGTCAAAGCAAGCACGACCAAGATCCTCAACACATCTACACCATATCTATTGTTTGTGGATGTAACATGGAATCTCAAAAAAGGTCACCAATTCAAATTTAAAATGTGAAAAGGCACGTTATTTTGGTCAATCCAAGTATTGGTATACAAAATATTCAATTTTTTGTATTACTCTTGAATCCTCAAAATAAGTTTCAAAATAGTGTTGTCTGATAATTTTGTCGAATTAGCCTTTGATCCAATATATTTGAAATTTGTTGTTGATATTTTTACCAGTTTCATTTTTATAAGCACTCACTATTCATTCCAAGTACATGGAGTTTTGGGGGTTTTTGTTTTCATGAGGTGGCTATTATGTGGCATGATCATGGCTAATCGAGGTTGCAAACATAGTAGCCATCATTTGATAATACTTCATTTTGAAATACCTATCATGAACTAGACCTTGATCCTCCACAAGCGAACCCGAAACCCTAAACCCGAATATTTTTGTTTAATTCATATTATAAATAGCTAGGCTTCGCACAATGTCTATGACTTGAGACAAAAACCATTGCCTAGTTGCACACATTTCCACCATGTAAGCATGATGAAATGACATACTTCCTTTAAGCACCCTCAAAATTGCCAATACCTTTCAACAAGGAAATCCTCCTTGTAATATGGACACCAAAATGGCCATAACTTGGCTGTCAAAAAAATCACATAACATGGTAGGCAATATGGCGTTCAAAATGCATCAATTTTCAGTTTTAATTTTGACAAAAGTTGAACCAAATAGCATTGTCCCAATTTGCCAACACACAAAGCTTTGTAGCTCAATTTTTTTCACTGTTTTGCCTTTTAGGATATGCTGGGCAATGAGGTACTACAACCTATTTTCTCAAGGTTCCTGTAATGTGCTAAGGAGATGAAAAGTAGTAAAAGGAGGAGGAGATCCCCCTCATCAACCCCATGCACTCCATGGAGATGCTTGAGTTGAGTAAAAGAGATTCTCACCAAGTTGGTTTGTCTTACAAAGCACAAAGGTGATGAGGGGATTGTTGGACACAAGACACCACTTAATGGTGACCTTGTTGTCTCTCTTTGGCAGAGTGAACCAACAATCACCAGCACATCAACTATTGGAAGCTGGAAGACCTTAAATCAGCTATGGGTCCTTATTGGAGGCAGTACAAAAGTAGTGTGTGCTTCTTCTTTTTTTCCCACACTACCCATTTGCCTGTCCAAGATATATCTGGTGATGCCCATACACATCTTGATGCTGCCCAGACACACTTCGGGTCCTGTTATGCTCTGTATACCTCATTACAAGCACAAAATGTGCACAACATGGGTCCAAATTGTGTCTGGGCATCATCCGTCTTTTTTGGAGAAAAAGAAGGATTGGGCCAAGGGCAGACAAGGAAAATAAAGAAGCAGGCAGTACTTTTCACTTTTTTTTTTAATGTTAAAATAATTTTGGCAAATTTTGACCCAAAAATTAGCAAAATTAGTCAAAATTATACTAGGCATGAAATCCAAATTTTTCCCAATTTCTTTGTTGAAAAATGGAAAATTTTCACCAGGAAAACAAAACAAAACTGTGGTACCTTTGTACTGCCTACAATAAGGATCCATAGTCAATTTAACCTCTTCCACCTATTAGGACTTAGTTATGCATGGATGCTAACTCAAGTGAGGTTGGGTTTCACCTTAGTAGCTTATGCTGTGTAGCACCTGGTCCTACAGGTAGGTAGGAAAACAAGGTAAAATACATGTAAATGGCTAGTATGTAAGTAAGGACTACTGGGTTGTTAGTGTAAGGTAAAGCCCCAGGGTGGGAACTGGAACGAAACCCCAAAGGGGCCCAGGCTAAAGCCATAGCTGAGTTGAACCCTTCATTTTGGGAATGTACCCACACCCATGGTTTCTATCCAGGCTAAAGTACAAGGCAAAGGCTATCATGAACCTAAACATACAAAGATCACAAGGAGTAGGAGGGGGAGGGTTCTTACTCCTACTCCTCAGGAGTGAGAGGGATCTTAAACCTACAAGTAAGCATAATTTTCCTCACTTTGGGAGTTGGCACAATATATGCCTTCTCTTCTCTAGAAGGGATATTTAAACATTTAAGGTACCCTCCAAATACACTTAGGAAAATTTCCTCCGAGTGCTTTCCACAATGAGTAGCCTAATACTCCTGAAAATAAAAGCTCGGTTTTCATTAGCCAAAATGCTAGGTACTAGAACTAAAAGTCACACCTCCTCTTATGGCCTTGCACAAGATAAGGTTGAACAACAGATTCTTTCCAAGCACCCACCCACCACCTAAGTTATGACCAAGTGACTTATGTGCAGGAAACACACACACACACACACATATCTGTGAAGGAAGATATGGGAATCACTGGGAATGCCCACCTCCTTGCTTGGGGGCCATGGACACTTTCTGGCACCATTATTGCTCTTTGTGGAAAATGAAAGCTCCTGTGAGAAGGTGTGTCAGATTTATATCATTTCTTTGCTGTAAGTTGGTTCTGTAACCCTACTCTTTAAAAGTGATTTAACTTGGAGTTCATCAACATGGCTGCTTCTGCATTGCTGCAATGCTTTTTCTCTTTGTTTTTAAAAGCTTTTTTTAAGTGAATGATTGAAATGCCAGGGTAAGGTACTCCCAAAATACAAGGGTCACATGAGTGGAACAGGCCAGCTGAAGTGACTTTTGTGGCCCACACTCCTCCTCCCCCTCCAAGTTTCACCAACATGATGGAATACAATTTCCATAGTCCAGGTTGCAACATGCTGCTACCAGTGTTGGGCAGTTCTTTGATTTTCTCAAAGAACCGCCGGTTTCTACTAGTTGAAAAGAAAAAAAATCAGAATTGGAAGAAAACTTTTTTGACTGATTCCGGGTATTTGGAAAAAATCAAAATCGAGAAATGGTCTAAATCCAGGTATTTTGAAGAATAAATCAAATTGAAAAATTTGATTGATTCTGGGTATTTGAAAAACCAGACTCAAAGAACTGGGTGGTTCCAGGGGGTGCTTGACAAAACCAGACTCAAAGAACCAGGCGGTTCCAGGGGGTACTTGAAAAAATCTGGCTCAAAGAACCATTTAGTTCCAAGTGTTTTCCATACCCTCAAAGAGCCATTGCCTTTCAAGAATTGCCGGTTCTTTGACCCTTTTTTCCCTGGTAGGAGCCAAGGGCGGGTAGCTACCGACCCCTTTTAGCTATTTTTAGGTACTGACCTGTGTATTATATGAGGTCAATATGAACAGGAAAGGCCATAGCTGCTTTGCTCAGAACCAATAATTGAATGTCATGTGAACAAATTTGTCTAAACCCTTTGATTTAGCACAAAAAATTTGTCTTGAAGGCCAAAATGGAACACATCTCAAAATCAATAATATAAACTTTGGACACATCCATCGGCACTATAGAAAAATTGTGACAAGTCCAAAAATTAAAATTAATTTTTAATTTTTATCAATGACAAAAATCCAATATAATATCACATCTCCAAGGATAAGTTGGCACCATATTTTTATATAATCCATTAAAATTTGATGCTAGGCTACCACTAGGTTCAAAAGGAAGCTTGTTTTTTGCTTAGGATTTATCTTTCAACTATCCAAACCCTCAGTAGCATAGGAGCTTGGATGCAATAGAAGTTAGGGGCACAGGAATAATGAGGTTCACAACTTACAATGTACATAATATATATGACCATTACTCTGGGGACTCTAACTCTTATGGGTCTCTAAATATTATTATACTTGTGATGAGAACCTTAGGAGGTCATTGTTTTCATGACTTTGTCAACATTAGGTAAGGACACAAAAAGAAATGGAGAGAAGGGAAGGAAGCACCAATCATCCTTACATAGCCCCATCAACAAACATTGGAAATGAACTTTCAAGTGTGAAGTTGTTCGTGCATAGTTCATGGGTTTGTTTGTAACATATATTCCAATTATTGTCTTACATTATTAATTGATTTTTTTCATATATGTGTTATGCATAAATATTATGTTTAAATCTCATTTAGTGTTTTGAAACATCAAAAATATTGTTATAATGTTTTGAATGTCCACCTCTTCTCAAAATATTGAAATAAATTATGTTCAACAACTAATTGTTCAACTAGTTTGGACCCATTTAGCTCAAGAGGAATAGTAGAAATTTGTCAATGCAAGTAGCACTACAAAAAAAGACATAATAAATATTTGAGTTCATTTTAATCCCATCTCATGATCCCCATACCTTATTTCCTTGTGAGAGTTAATGTCAAAGATAATATAAAGAGACAACTTGGAAAAGACTATACGATTTAACAAACAAAGGAATTTGTTAATAAATAAGAACTAAATGATTTTATTATTTGAATCAGGCACGATGCAAGTTAATTGTGAGGTAGAATAGGAATACAAGGGTCATAGTGAGATTAATGGTGATGCCCTCAAAACCTAACCTTTCATTATATTATTCAATGGAACCTTCTAAAAGTTCATCAACCTTTTAAAAAGTTTTGCTCACTTAACCTTTTATAAACTTTCACTAACCATGTTTTTAATAAACTTCAATTGACCACATCTTCTAGAAGCCTCTGTCAACTACATCTTTTAAGAACTTGTATGAAACATTTTTTTAAAATCTTCTTTTATAGGCCTCCTCTAATTAAGTCTTTTAGAAATTTCTATTAATTATTTTCTTAAAAACTTTGTCAATTAAAATCTTCTAGAAAGTTCTTTTAATGTTTCTAAAATTATAAGCATATTCTTCACAAAAAAATTAATTCCTTTTTTTTAAATATTTGTGATAATTAAAAAACATGCTTTAGGTTTGCATTTTGTTGCAAAAACAAAAATTGGCAAGTCTTTTAATCCCTAATACCACTTTACAAACCTAAAATTGCAATCTTAAATAAGGGTATACGAAAATTTTCAATTTATTTACCCAATGGGTAAGGGTATATTATGATATATTTCCATTAAGCACGTAACACATGTGTTCAAACTTGCAAAACATTAATGTTGTTTTAAATTGTTAGGATCTTGCCTTGTAAGCTTAAAAATTTTAAGATTGTTTGTCAAAGTCTTACAGACTCAACAAAGACTTGGCTTTGTAGGACATTGTTGAAGATTCAACATGTGTTTTTAAGGGCGACTTCCAAAAACCTTGATAAATGAACCTTTTTATACCCATTTGAGTTTCTCATGTTAAAAAATCGGGCTTCATAACCACCCCTCTTTGGGTTTCTAAAACTTGAACCTTGAACAATTCTTTAAATCTCCTAAAAACTAAAAAATCGAACTCAAGTGGGTTTTTGAATTTTTGAATTTTCAACCTTCTATTTGATTTTTGAAACTATATTATACAATTTTTCTTATAATAGATCATAATTGTACCCAAAAAATGTAATTTAGATGATTGATATATAATTTATTCACTATATAAATGGGTCATAAATTATTCCTATTACCTAGCCTATTCAATAAATAAATTACATTGCCTACCTAATTAAACAATCAACTCCAAAAAATCACATATCAACATCATAAAATACCTACTACTTAACCCACATACATATGACCTACTAGTTATTCATTAGTTATTGCCTATCCTATTTATTGTTTATTTAATATATTAATTTCATAGCCTATTTAATTAATTAATTACACTTACTACCTAGACCCTAACCTATTTAATAAATAAAATTGCATAGGCTAATTAATTACATAATTAATACAAAAACATTATCACATATCAACATGACAAAATACCTACTAAATAGCCCACATACATATTGCTTACTATTTACTACCTTATAACTTACAACTTACAAATTGATTAATTACCTAGCCTTATTAATTGATTAAACATAAAATATTTGATTCAACACAATGAAGTACCTACTACTAATTAGCTTACTTACATACTACTTAATACCTACTACCTATTACCTAGCCTACTTAATTAATTTAAAATATTATTATTTATCAACACGATAAAATACTTACTACTTAGCCACATATATATTACTTAGTATTTAGCCTTATTTCTAGCATTAATTGCCATGGGTTCTCTAAAATTTTCATAAACCCACCAAGCCTTGCTACACATTTAATGGTTAGTTCATTGAAAATAGTTAAGAGAAAATAATTAGACCAATAAATCCAACAATTTCATTGGCCAATTCCTTTTTTTTTCACCTTTAATTACATATCCATTTGCAATTGGGATTTATAGTTGCAAATCAAGTTGAAAAGATGTCACATGGTGTTCAATGGCCTATGAACAACCTTCCAAGTCAAAGAAACAACTATGACATTCCTTGACCATATTTATTAGGAATATGAAGTTGAATGAGGTTAACACATATTCTAACACATCACACCAACATCTACCAAAGTATTATGATATGCAACATGTGTTAATTTAAGTTAAGTAAATTAATTTAACATAGTTAAACCTTAAAAAATTAGTTTAATTTTGCTTAATTTAACTAAAAAAGTTTAATTTAGCATAGTCTAGCTTAATTAAAATTAATTTAACCTAGTTTAACAAATATCGTGTTTCTAATTAAATTAAATTAAATTAAATTAAACTTAATTAATATTAAGTTAACCTAATTTAGTGAATTAGCCTTAACTAACATAGTTTAGTTTAAATTTACCCTAATTTAATTGTGTTAATATAATTTAACTATTTAACCAAGTTTAGCATATTTTCATCAAGTTAAAAAAAAATAGTTTGTTTTAATGAAATTTAACCTTATTTAATCATGTTTAGATTTAACATAACCAAATGTAAACAAATTTATCTTTGTTTAACCAAATTTAGCCAAACTTACAAAAGTTTAACCAAATTCAGGAAAATATCTTAGTTTAACCAAATTTAGTGAATTTTAGCCAAATTTAAGCAAATCCAATAAAATTTAACAAAAGTTAGGGCTTAATTTATGTTAGTTGAACCAAAATTAATCAAGTTTAATGAAATTTAGCATAATTTAACCTAAATGACCTAGTTTAACCATATATGTTTGTTTAATTTAATTTAATTTAACCAAATTTATGTTAGTTTGGCCAAGTAAAATGATTTTAAACTAAGTTTAGCCAAATTATGTTAGTTTAGTTTAGTTTAAATAACTTAGGTTTGACCTAATTCAGCCTAAATAACCTAGGTCTAGCTTAATTTTAGCTTATCGAGGCCTAAGTTAGTCTAAGTTAGCCTAGGTTATCTTAGGTCAACCTAGGATGACATAGGTCGGTCTAAGTTAAATTACTTTTTGTGTTTATGCTTTTGTGACAACTTATAATATTATCAAAAAAATGTTGTAATGCAATGGTTAAAGACTTGAATCCCAAAGTGACGGTGAAGGGTCCTCTCATTTACAACCTAGTTGCACCTATGGTGTCTAACAATCACAAATAGTGGGTTCTAATTTAATTACATGGCCTAGGTTTGTTTTTAATTTAAATCTCTTAGCCTTGGTGGCCCAGTCTAAGATTAGGTCTAGGCTAGGTCTCCTAGCCCATGTGGGCTGATCTATGTCTAACTTAAGCAATGCCTTGCATGCCACGTGGCATCATGTAATTGGGTTGAATAATTAAAAATTTAGTTCCAAGTGTAGGCCATGCGGTGTCACATAATTGGGTTAAATAATTAATAAAATAGTTCTATTGCATGCCACGTGGCATCACATAATTAGGTCAAATAATTAAAATTCTAACTTGAAGCTACTATGTGGCATCATGTTACCGGGTCAAATAATTTAATATTTGGCTTTAAATTGCCATGTGCTAGCTTGTAATTGAAGAATAAAATTTTAAATTAAGTTTATATCAACACATGGTAGCATTAAAAATATATATATTTTACTAATATATATTTATAGAAAATTGCAACCACATTTGTGACTGGTGGCAAATACGACATGGTCTTTTGGACTACATAGTCATGTAGTCATGACTAGCAATAAAGGGCATATATGATTGAAATTTTGTAGTCATATATGCTAGATTTTGGTGTTGTGAATTGGATTGCCAATTTAGGGTTAAGACACAAGGAAACTTGGGTGGGTTGGCTTACAACTTCTACATTAGGAATTGGAGAAGGATGGTTAAAAGAATAGGCTAGCAATGTGATTGTTAATGATTGAACAAATTAGGCCACCTTAACACAACATGTGGCAATTGATCACATCGACAACAAAATTGATTGCCATAAGCTAAACTCTTCACCGTGACAATAAAAAAATCTCCTCTTCGAATTCTTTACTAAACCCATGTTGGTTTGAAAATTGGAGACTACAAGGTTCTAGGTTTCTTGACCTTAAACCTCACCTCAAGAACCCTCTTGAAGTTGAAAATTAAAGCTTTGATGGTTTGAAACCGGCTTGTAGTTTGGGGGTTGTGCTACTATAATCAACATCATTGATTGTTGTTGAATTCTTATATTAGTGATTATGAGACCGATGGTTGTTTGATGATGTTGACTCTATACAATAGTTGGTGGTCAAAGCTCAAGGGTTCATGAATGTGGTTAACTAAACTAAGTACCATGAGGTTGAAGCATTGTGAAGATGGTGAAATTTGCCAAGCTTTGAATCCCAAACAACACAACTTAAAAAGTCTTCACACCCAATGAGTCTTCAAGCCTAGCAAGTTTTCATGAGAAAAAAAACCAATGTGCAAAAAACATTTGCGAGAAGAACTCAACAAACTCAAAAAAACCTTTAGGCCTAAAAAATCCAATATTCCCCTAGAACCTAGTTGCAAGGTTTTTTTGTGCTGAGACTGTAAATTCTTTAAAATGTTGAATGAAGTGTATGAAAGGCCAATTTGAAGCTTGAAAGAAAAGGGGAAATGGAAAAGCTTGAAAACATAGAAAAGAACAAAAGAAATTGAAAGGAAACGTTGGTTAGGTGAACCGAGTGGAAAATAAAACATCTCCTTCACACTTTTACTGTTATAACCAAAAAAAATTTAAGATGTTCTCCCAACATGAATGAACATGAGCAAAATAAAAAGATTGGGGACCAAACCTATTTTTGCACCAAAATTGGTGCAAAAAACAGTTTGGGTTCAAGCTATTTTTGTTTGAAAATATTTCACCCCCTTGTGCATTTCATCCTTGATCGAGCCCAAAATAGATGTTTTGGTCCCCAGTTTGCTAAACTTTACAATAACTTTTATTTTTCTCTTATTTTTGAAAATAGACATAAAATCTAAGAACCCTCCCCCTTGGATGCCTCCTAATCTACCTTACCTCATGGTTAGATTGAACTTAAAATTCATTCAAAACTAAGACGTTGAAAATTTTCAAGAATTCCAAAGGCAAAATGTCAAAAATGTAAAACATTCAAGACAACATTGCATAATTTGCTAAAATTTTCAAAGTAACAAATGTGAAAACACAATATTTTTGTATCCATATGTCTTCAAGTCCAAACAAAAAAAATTGTAATCAATCACATGAAATTTCAAAATTTTAATGTAAAAGTGATTTGACAAAAAGAAGAGATGATATGAAATTGCAAATATTACAATCTTGAAATAACACAAAGCTTTAAGCCACAACACACTTGGTCATTAATCCTACAACCTCATCATTTTCAAGAAGCTCCTTTACAAATCTTTAACATAGTCATGGCCATCACACAAAAAAGTTTGCTTTTTGAAATAGCCCTTGCACAAGTTGTTGAAATATTAGTATTGAGCACATGTTGAAAGCTAGAAAAACCTAGCTTGAGGTGCCAAAAACTCCCTTGCCTTAAAATTAATTTAATCTAACACTTGGTTATTGAATTGAACCACATGGTAAAGTACTTATGTTTAAGTTCATAATAGCATTCCCCTTGTGCTTTACCCTACACATAACATTGCCCCTAGCTTGAACAATATTCGGTAGCAACACACAAAACCATCTAACCGACTTATATCCACCAATATATGTTAGATCTCATTTTGTGCATCATACATCAAATTGACATTGTCCCACAATTGAACACATTAAAAAATGGTATTAATGTTTTCAAAAGGACACCATAGATTAGAATGGGAGATCAAGTTACCTTTTTTTCTTCAAAGTTCACACAGATTGGGGACCTTTTTCAGCCCCATATAATTGTAAATCCCCAACCACATACATAGCTTTAGCGTTTATAAATGGAATCCATGAAATCTTATTTTTAGATTTTTATTCCAATTATTTTCAAGATTGATGTGCTCTCAAAACCACTTGGAACAAGCAATTGGATTTTGGACATGAAAATAACAATAAATAGATGTTTATCTTGATATTAATTTTTTATGCATTACATATTTTACTTATTGTTAGAAAAAAAATGAATTTAATTAGCTTATAACTTGGCATTTGAGGCCAATGTTAAGAACCACTCGGATAGAAGTGAAATTTATTGCCCCAAAAACTACACTAATTGTCTATTTGTCGTGAAAATCTAACACCAATATAGTTTTCAATCAAACAACTAAAGAATGCAAAAGAAAGACAACACAAACTGTGCCAACCAAATGTGATTCAAAAAAATGTTCAATGAGTATCAACTTTTGAATGTACCTTGATAACATTGGTACTAGATCTTTTTTAAAAATTCATATCAACCTAGTACTTGTATTGGATTTTTTGCGAAACTTTTGTACCAACCAGGTTTGGTATGAAAGGGTTCAAGGCTAATTTTTTTGCCTTATATGAAATAGATCTACAATAATGTTGGGAAGGTAAGGGCCACTTTAAACAAGGGTCTAGGGACGAAAAGCCTAGGGATTAATTTGAAGCAAATTGAACCTTGAATTGGAGCCTTATTCACATTTTAAAAAACACTTTTTCCTAAGGTACAATGAGTATGTTTAAAGGCTTGGGGTCCAATTTGAAGGTCTGATATCAAAAATGTGTGATTGATAATGAGAGGATTAGATTCAACTTTAGTGTTTTCTTTTTTTTTCCCTTTTTTTCATGATTTTTTAAATGATTATTTTATCTTTTTTTTCTGTTTTTTTGCATTTATGGCGAATTCAAGTTCCATTTCTCCTCTTAGAGCAATGAAGTGTAGTACTTCACCATCTAGCCATTTTTTTCAACTTTTCATCTTTTTCATCTTTGTCTTTCACCACAATCACTTTTTTCCTTGGCGCTTTCTTCTTTGGACTTGGAACCAGTTTGGGGATCTTTTATAAATTCATATCCCTTTCCATTTGTGAAAATAAATGTTTCAACCTTCCATTTTCTACCCCACCATATTATTCACCTTCATTTTGTGCACTTGGAAAGGCTAAAAGTGCATTCCTTTGAGCAACCACTTAATAAGGATTCACAAATCCAACCATGTCAATTCGAGAATTGATAAAAAATGAGGGAGTTGGTGTGCTTTCAACAATGTTTTCAATCCATAGCATGTTTTCCACTTTCACATAATTTGAGCAACCAAGGTTAAAAAAAACAATGAAAAAAAATTAAAAAATGAAGAAATAAACAATCTTGAACTTAAGCTTACACTTTGATTCTCCAAACCATGAGCTCTCCCTTAACTCTTTTTTTGGTCCAAACCAATTTGTTTTCCCTCCAAAATGATGCCATGTAAATTAAATCACAATTTGATTTGTCTTGGTTCTAGAGACCCTTGTCTAAAGGCCTTGGGACCAATTTAAAGCTCTTGACTAATGTGAATGCTCAATTTTATTAGACCTTGCTCCTTGGAAAATTGTCTAAAGTGGGGCCATGTGTAAACACACATATACTTATCATGTAAAAATTGGGTAAAGGTAAATGATTTTCACTTATCATGTCTGCCATGCAAACAAAATATAATTAATGTTAGTAGGACCAATAGCATTTTACATACTAGTTTTCAACTTGGTACCCACTTAACATTGGTTTTCAATTGAAATGTTCGAACATGGATAAATCATTAAGTAGTATAAAAAAGGAGGAACTAGTTCCAAAACTAAAATTGGCAAAGTTAAATGTGCATTTAACTTGTCTAAACCAAAGATCTCACAAAAATGAAATAAAATGAAATATTTTACAAGTTATGTATATTAAAATAATTTAATAATTAATATCTTTCAAGCCTATTTATTTAACCTTTTTTTTGGGTGTGCATTTACATGGGCATGAAAGATTCAACATAAATAATGATGAACTATTGGGAACCATATGAAAACAGACAAAAGGATAGACAAGGAAAAATGAAGAGATTTTGATTAGTTTGGGGCAAGAGTATTACATTTGTTTAATTAAATTTAAGAATTTGAATTCAAATTGAATCCAATCCAAGTTGCATGTAATATCATTTAATATTTTCATTCAAATGGAACTTAATTTGCACAAAATTATTATTAATTTTTCATTCGTTGATCATCATTAGTAGGTTGCAACAACCTGAAACCCAACTTGAAAAAACGAAAAACAAGTTCAAAAACTAGAAATAACAAAGTTAAAATGTGGATTCAAAGTCTAAACCAAAAATCACACAAAAGAAAAAAAATAAAAATCTAACAAATCCATTAGAATAGAACTTTGAAACAAATGAAATATCAAATCATTTGCCTCCACTTGCTAAGGTTCAAAGCTTTAAGTTCAAACCTTTAAAACTAGTTCAAAATGACTAAGTACAATGCTTATTAAATCACCTACTTCTAACCCTATAATCCAAGCTACTCTTAGCATTAAGGTGTTGGAAACCCAAGTGAGTGTATCCATCTTTAGACAACATTGGTTCCACTTATTCCCAATAGATTAATAACACTATTGAATGATGTTCAAACCAAATACCATATCCATGTGATTTTGTTTATTTAGCAACCACTTCCCAGATCATAGTAATAATAATAATTTATAATCTTGGAGCTTGGTTGGCAAGCAAAGGTTGTCATTACTTCAAGAAGCAAACCATAAGAGTGTATTGCATAATTTAACTTTGCTAGTTTTAGTTTCTAAAATTTTATCAAGTTTGTGTTCAAACTCTAGCAGATCAGTATATAATTTTGCTTGCATTCAACTTTGCATAGTTGCCCCACACCAATCACATGCAGAACTTGCCCAAAAAAACCATATAACTCCCACATTTCCTAAGGACCCATGGGAGTGTTTTTTTTTCCGTTTGACATGGTCATTACATGTGATAACAACACAATTGGATGGGTGCATTACCAGAATTCAATGTACCCACCTACACTTGTCACATCATTTTTACTTATTTACCTACCTACCTTCCCTCTTACCTACCTACCTGCCCAACACTTACATAACGTCAACAACTAATAAAAATAATTCAAATACAAATATTGCATTCAATTAGTTAACAATAAATTAAATATATTTAGGCTTCTTGTGTGAATATTACACTTGTGGGCTCATCTTATCGTCAATGTCCCCATGAGCCTCCACTCTGCACCATTTATTGCATATTATACATAACATAATTAAATAATTTACTACCTTGTGTTAAGAGAAAAAAATCATTATATTTCATAACATAAAATGTATCAAAGGAGGATTTAGGATTAAGTAGATGTCCCAAACATTTATGACTTTTACAAAATCTTGATTTTTGATATTAATTAAATTCAAGGTTAGGTTAATTTAGGAGGGAAGAATTGTTAACCATATAGTGAGCAAATGAAATTTATTTCTTCTCTTTTGAAGCAAAGTGAAAACATCTTTCAAGTTGGAGAGACTCAAATCAAAAGGTAAAAGATAAATATTTTCCTTCACTTGTTAAAATTCTTAATTTTTTGACTTTTGATTTTTAATTCATAATTAGTTCACCTATAATTATTTTTGTATAATTGTCAAAGTATTATGTAAGGTTTTGTAGTTAGGGTTTAAGCTCTTCTAAAAGTGGTACATGTTTAAGGTTTAGTCTATAGGAATATTTAGGGTTTTTTATTTTATTTGGAGTTATGGTTTAAGGTTAGAAAGCTTTGCAAGGAGAACGTCATCACCTTGGACCATCAAACTAATTTTATTTTTTTTCCTCCCCTTCATTTCTTCCATTCATGTGTGGTTTTGATTTAATTACAATTCAATTAGTTTCATGTATTGGATCAACATGTGAATATAAGCTACACTTTCTTGACTATGGGAGAAGACTATTAAGTCATCAAATGCTTGATCCTAGTTTAAGAAATCTACATGTAGTTATTAGTCTTGAATATGGGTATTATAAGCATGGGTCTCATGTCCAATATGTGTTTTTCTTTTGGAATGTAGATATTGCAAGGTTGGGTGCTAGGTTCAATGCATGTTTTAGTTTGAAATGTAGGTATTGTACTTGGTTGGGTCTCAGTCTAGTGTTTATTTTAGTTTAGAACGCAAGTATTGCAAAATTGGGTCCCATGTCTAATGTGTGTTTCAATTTGGGAATGTAAGTATTGCAAGGTTGGGTCCCAAGTCCAATGCATGTTTAAGGTTTGTAAGTGGGTATTGTAAGGTTGGGTCCCATGTCGAATGTGGATTTAAATAATTGGCATGTAGATATTGCAAGTGGAACATTTACATTCTTAATGTTATTAATAATTTGGCATGTAAGTATTGCCAACCTAGGTTCCACGCATAGTGTATTGATTATGCAAGAATTGACTAATTGTGTATTCCATTGGTAGTCATGGTTTAATGAAGAAATGGGTATTACATGTGCATTGTTTACAAGTTAATAAACATACGTTGAATTCCCAAATCACAATCAATTTAAATTCAAAGCCCAACAAAATCCTTTTTTTCAAATGTGGATTTGGTAATTCTAGGGTGCAGCATGGGGGCACAAACAAAATGTTGATCAAGATCGCGTACATAGCACATGCACGTGTGTGTGAGTTTTTAGAAGGCAAATAAGGTGATGTGGAAACCCTAGTGGGATGGAATGCACATAAAAATTTACCCCCACAAAAGGATATAAAAACCCCATCAATAGATAACCACCTCAACCATAGTTGGTATAGTGTGATGTTCCATGCATTTTCTTTTGATTTTTAGGTGTCGTTCACAAACATATATGATCTTTACATAAATATGTTTGTAAGTATGATTGTGCTTATGGTCTTGATGATCATTGAATGACCCAAACCATGCAAGATTGACCAAATGAGGATGTTTGGTTGCCTTTCCAATCAAAAGATTATACACACAACCCATGTGGTGGAGCTATGTTTTTACCACCAAACACACGCTCAAACAAGTGGTGAACCGACACATGGCCAATGGGATCCCGAGTCATCAACTCACATGTCACAATATGCATTTAAAATTTCACAATATTTGAAAGACCACAATTGAGTTTAGGGTACACTACCAAACAAATTTATGACAAGCATAAAACAATTTGGTGGGAATGTGTGGATGCTAAAAAAGTCATGACAAGGGATGACTTCATCCAACAATAAGACATTGCATATTTGGATTGGAAACACAAGATTTAAGGAGTTGGAGATTGCATAAAAACCCATCCATTTCAGTTCAATCTTGGGCATCACATCATTTATAAAACGTATTTTATTTTCAAGAAGCTGGAAAAATTAATGGCATTTAAGTTCCATTCACTCTAAGCATCCAAACACCAATGTAATGTCAATTCATGCTTGCATATGGCCATAGTGGAACAATTTCCATCAATGCCACATTTGGCACAAATGATGTGAAATATCATTTGTTCACTTTGATGGGCTTTGATGTTCATCACACCAAAGTGCCTCTAGCATGGATCATTACAAGTCAACAAACTATGGATGATTTGATTAAATGCTTCAAACCTTTGAAAGCAAAAATGTTGTCAATCATGCCTAATTGAAAACCCAAGTTGTTTCATTTTTTATGACACCCTTCAAGAATTGCAAGCATTACAATGAATATGAATCTTACATTATCTCTTTCTTCATAATTATGTTCAATGAAGATGAAAAGCTTTCCTTGTCCAAGGTTTTTATTAGTGCTTTGAAGCTTACAATGTACTTACATATTCAACTAAAGCTTAAAGTTGATGTGATTTGTGTGTGAATGCTTAGGATTGTTTGGGCTATGAAGAACATCTTCTTTTGTGCATGCCATGTGTTAAAGGCATGGTGTTTACGTACAATGGAGAAGATCAAAGATGTTGAAGTTTGACGAATAATCCTTCATGACCTACATGATGTGATGTATATGTCCATCGAGCCCAAGGAAAACATTGACACTTTCAAAAAATGAAGGAGAATGAAAGTCTTACAAAGTTTTGAATAACATAGTCATGGTGACCCTTGGACACATTACTTTTCGACCTATTATTGCCAATTTGGTATGTCTTTCAAAACATGTTTGTTTGATCATAATTTCATAATTTTAATCCCCTTAAATGGGTATGATCATATTTTATCAACTAGAACATTGATTTAATTAATATTACATTGTGCATTGTGTTTTAAAGTTATGGATAATTAGCCTTCAACGCATGCCACATTCCAACCAAGGTACACAAGCAAATATTGAATCTTATCATGGCACCTTAAAGTGTTGGTTTTCACTTGAAACCAAGGGTCTTAGAGGGCATCAAATACATTACTTGGTTTGGAGATTAACAACAATTGCATGACATTACATGCAAACATCCAAAATGAAGAAAAGGGGGTTCATTAAAAACAAGGTTGTGGAATGTATTGTGGGAATGAGTGTGGAAAAGGCAGCATTGATCCCAATCAAGCATTTATTCCAACCATCCTTTGAAACAAATGGTTATTGGATTATAAAGAATCAACATCTTGCCAATTTGGCATACAAAGTGAAGTACCCATTTGTAAAATATTCAAGTTCCACATGTGAGTGGATGTTACAAAGGAATCTTTGTAAGCACCAAATTGTTATTATTTTCATGGTCCCAATGTTACCCAAAAGCATGCTATTGATTATTGTGGAACACAGTTTGGATTCAATTGTGGAGGTTTAGTAGCCATGTTTATGAACCCCAAATATATTTCAAATGATTCAGATTTTGAAGATGATGTTGAAGCTTATGGTGACAAAAGGGTCATCGACATTGTTTTGATTAGAACCATGGAGGAGGTTGTGCTTCCTATGGACAAGGTTGGGGCTTTTGATGAATTGGAAAGTTCAAGTGTTCCTTTGGTTTAAACCATAGGTTATGTGGCCTTGACACATTATAAAAATAATAATAATAATATGGTACTAATAATATAATATTGTTAAGTAGAAATTCTTATACGGCAAATAATTATTACTAATAAAAATATGATAATATTGTAGTATATACCTATTACTAATTATTAAATGTTATTTGAACGTGCTAGTATATTTTTATACACCTACATGACTATATAGCTTAAATAACACTAGCTAGTTTATAAGTATCTTAACATAGGCTACATATTCCACAAATAGTAACAATAATATCTATAATAATAATGAAAATTTATTAAGATCATTAAAATTTAAATAATTATTTAAAATTTTAAGATTATTCATTAATATATTTTCCCTAAATTTTTAAATATTTTATTATCATAATAGTTTAATAATAACCAGTAATAATAAACTAGAATGTTTGATTAATAATTGATGAAAAACATAATTCTAACAATATCATTATTTATTATTATTCATTATAATTAGTTCAACATAGTTGTTAACAACATTATATTAATATTATTTTAATACAAATCAGTATTAACAAATGGATAAATATCACAAAAGTATAATATTATTCTATTAAATAAAATATGTATGAAAATTTAGTATTAATAAGAAAATTATTAATGATTATTGAAATCTGTTTTTAGTATAATTAATGCGTTTATTATCATTATAATATTTTAATAAAAATAAGAAAAATAAAAATATTATATAAAATAAAATATTCATAAATGTAAAAATATTATTATTATTATTCAATATTATTTAATAAAATTATTACCAATATTAAATCTAATATTAGTCAACAACTTAATATATTATTATGTTTGGAGATTACAAGTAATATAAGATTTGAAAGGGCATATATGTAGGTAGTTGGAACACAAACAATTGGATGATTACTTCCCAATGTTACATTGTGCATGTATTGTTTATTTTGTGAAAATGGACCTATTTCCATACTTCAATTATAAAATAATAAAAGAAAATAAGTGAAATATCCACAAGAAAAATTGAAAGATACTGTAAATCATTATGCATTACCCATTTATATAGGTGTAAGCAAAAAACACCATGTCAATAATTTTCAAATTTTGCTCTTATGTTAGCATATTCACATCACCAAACAAAAGAATGTAAATATTGCAAAAGACTTTATATAATACCTACACATCCCCCCCTCAAAAGTGTTATCTATTCATCAAAGCCCCCCTAAATGCAATTTGCTCCCAAAATGCAGTACTTGCGTTAAAAAAACAAAATAATTAATATATAGGTAGATAAAGAAAATATGATGATAATAAGTTTTTATGGTTACTTTTCATCCAATGAATGGTTGACACAAGTCATTACCTATTCCATGTAACCTAGGGAGGTAAATTGTTTAGCCAAAATGGGTTAAATAACACAATATGTTTACAAGTATGATGACTTGAACCCCTCACCTCTTTGAAGAAAATTCAAGTCCTTAACCTTTGCACCATTAGTCAACATAAATAACCAAGATGGTCATCCTTTGATTATGAATAATTTTTTTCATTACCCTATTGAAATTGTCTAATGTAAATATGCTAATATTATGTAAAATTTAATTTAAAGTCATTTATGATTATATATAGTTTTAGGATTACAAATAATTTCAAACTTAATCATTATATGTTTTAGATTATTTATAATCCCCAAAATTTCACCCTAAAGCCTAATTGTAAAACCTAAACCCTAAGATGTAAAACTTACAACCTAACATTAAAACCTAACTATAAAGCCTAAACCCTAAGATGTAAAACCTACAACCTAACATTAAAACTTAATTATAAAGCTTAAACCCTAAGATGTAAAACCTATAACCTAACATTAAAACCTAATTATAAAGCCTTAACCCTAAGATGTAAAACCTAAAACTTAAACCTACAACCCATAACCTAACATTAAAACCTATAGCCCAAAACTAACCCTAACCCTAAATATGCAACTTAAGATTAAAACCTAAAACTTAAAGCCTAAACCTAAAATCTACAACCTAACATTAAAATTTAATTTTAAAGCCTATATCTAACCTTAAAACTTAAAACCTAAAGCCTAGCATTAAAACCTAACCATAAACCTAAAACCTTCAACATAACATTAAAATTTAACCTTAAAGCCTAAAACCTAATTTTAAAATTTTAAAATTAAACCCTGAACCTTCAAACCAAAATTGTAAAATTAAAACCTTATTAAACCTAAACCTTTATTTTAAACCCTAAATTGTAAAACTTAAAACCTAAATTTAAAACCTAAAACTGAACTTAAAATTTAAACCTTTTACCTAAACCCTAGATTGTAAAACCCTAAAATTTAAACCTAAATGAAAACCTTAAAATCTAAAGCTTAACCTTAAATTTAAACCTTCTACTTAAACCCCAAATTGTAAACCCTAAACCTAAACTCAAAGCTTAAATGAAAAACTCTAAAACCAAAAGCCTAACCTTAAATTTAAACCTTTTACCTAAACCCCAAATTGTAAACCCTAAAACCTAAACCTAAAACCTACCCTTAAATCTAAACCTTTTACTTAAACCCCAAATTTTAAACCCTAAATCTTAAACCATAAATGCATTAAAACCTAAACCCCATATATATTTTTAAAATATATGTAATACCTGCATATAGGGCTTGTTGAAAAAGTTGTCTATTGGTCAAAGCCGCCCCCCCAAAACAAATCCCCATTCAAAAATATAATATTCGCACCCATCATATTAAAATGTTTGAACGTGTGTAACACATATATGTTCGTATGACCATTATGCAAATATTGCAAAAAAGGAGGAAAATTTTGATGTGTGTTTTGAGCCCCCATGTGGGTATTGCAATTGAAGAGGAGAAATCTAATATTTGTTTTGCAAATGATATGCAAGTATTGCACACATTATATTTGTGTAATGGTAAATAAATTTTAAAAATGGGTATATCATCTTTGGTATTAATGGGCTTTTGACATTTATGGAGGTATTATGGGTTCATTTTTTTAAGCATGCATATTAGGGTTAGGACATTAAAATATTGCACAAAAAGGTGACTCACAATAATTGTTTAATATGGCTTATGAAACATTAAGAAATGCAAAAAAAATCACGAAAAATCCAAAATGTTAAATGAACTAATCCAAATCAATTTGTACAAAAATATTCAAAGAGTTACAAACATGCACATTTATTTTTTAAAAACTAGTCAATAATCATGATTGTTAAAACCATGAGTTTGGGAATAAGCCTTGACCAACTCTTCCACCCATGTTGCGTGATGGTGGGTGTACATTTGGTGATGTTTTATAACGAGACAAATTGCATCAGCCACAAATTGGTCCTTCATAATTCCACACGACCTAAATAAGAATTCACACATTATGTAAAAAATAATTTCAAAACTTTGATTGAACAATTGAACTTGAAATAATGGAAGGGTTTGAAAATAAATACCATCTATGAATGGTCTTTGATGCATGGAAATCAAATATTGTTTACATTTCTTCAAATTAAGTGGACTTGTTAGATTCCTATTGTCATGAATGCCACCTTTGCCTTCCTCACATATGATAACTTGCATTGAAAGATGGTGTCACCAAGTTCTTCATTTTTTTCAATTTGTGAGAATGCATTTTAAAAGATGTGTCCCACACCCTAATTAAGATGCCCAAAATCTTCAATAAGATCATTGAAGCAAGCTTGACCAAAAGCAATTTAAAGACCTCCTCATGCCCTTGTGCTGTTTCTTCTAAGCATAATCTTATTCCAATGTAATTTTTGCTTATGCACGAACAACTACCTTTTGTTCACTCCATTGCAAAATTGATTGGGCATCAGTCAAAATGAAGGCATTCATTACCAAATGATTTTGATGTCAAGGGCCTTGTCATGAGTTGAAGGGCACCTATGATTTCTTTTTTTAGTAATGAGTTCATGCACCTTCTTTAGGTTTGTAATTAGTATTCATTTTGTAGCATGTGATTCCTTGCGCTTTCCAACTTTACAAGGCCACTTCAAGCCTTCTTTGACCCATTCAACACTCGTCCTTGCAAATTGAAGAAAGGGAAAGGCCTCCAAAAAATAACATCAGGGGCTATTGGAGGGACTTTTTCAACTTTGTGGTCCTAGTTGGATAGTTCATTAGTTGCATTAACTTCAAGAATCACACCACTAGGGACATCTTCTTCTAGGTTGTTGACAAGGATGGGGGGTTTCAAGGTGCTTCTATGTGGTTTTTTCAATAATGAGGGGTCAAGGACACTCCCAAAATGTGGAAATTTTGGGCTGGATTCAAAGAATGCCTCCTCCTAGGCCCCACATTTTGGGAAATCCCCTTAGCTTGGGGCTTTTCCTCTACCCCCAAAAAAACATTTTCCATAAATTAAATTATGTTTTATGGCTGAAGGCAAGTCCCGATTATGTGTTGATAGAAAACTTATTAAGAATTACTTCATTTCAAAATATTTTCTTTCCCTTTTTTGCTTTTCCTTTTTTTTTCCAATACAAATTTAGGCACTAGCTTTTATCCCAACTTATAAAATGTATTTAAGAAGAAAATTCCACCCACGCTAGTGGGGCCCTATGCAATTAACCCAAGTTGATTTAACCTCATGCAAGATCACCCATCCTAAAATTATTTGAGTTGAAGGTGGGCTTAATTATAAACTTAAGGCCAATGGCAAGGCAAGTATATGAAATCTCTTGTTATGTTACCCATCCCAATATTGAACTAGTCAAAGTGGGTTTTAACTGTAGAGTTTTTATGGATCCCGCTTGTGAAATAAATACTTATAATTCATAACTAAATTGTAGTTATTAAAAATCAATCTAAATTCAATAACTTTTGATTATTGGTTCAAAAGTTACAAAATGAAAAAATGTGAAAATTAATTCACAAAGATAAAAAGATCACTTTGAATTCAATAAAGTAAAGTTAGGTGATTAGGGGGCGAGAATGGCCGGTTTTTGCATAATAGGGCATCAAATGTGTTATTGGGAATGAAATTTTACAAAATGAAATAACTAGGACCCAAACTAGTTTTTTCCACCAATTTTGGTGGCAAATTAGATTTCATCCCCTCTTTCCTTTCTCTTGAATACATAAAGTGCCACTACATACTATAATACCTTGGTTGTTTTAGTAGTTGAATGTTGAATATTTAATTTATTTTGAAATTTTCATTTCAACATTTTTTTAATTAAAAAATTGATTAAAAAATCTATATAATAAAATTCATTAATTATTTTTGTAGTACTATACATGGATGTAAAACACTATTCATTCATTTTAATCTTTAATTTCCTGAAAATAAGAAAAAACTTGTGCCAAATTCTTTTTTGAACTACCATTAATTTTCCAAGCTCTTGCTCTTTAAGATTGTGTTAGATTATATTTTTCTTATAAATTATGTTTTCATGATAAAAGCAAGATGGAGTGATGTGAACAATCGTTGGAAAAATATTTTGTTGGTTTACAATAGGGATTTTGCAAAGATTTTGTTGAATGTTTAATGAGAAATGGAAAACCAAAAGTTGCATCAAAATACACTTACTTTTATCTTCAAGAAAATCACAAGTGAGGAAAGAGAGATGACATTACAACATGAGATAAACTTACTCATGCATGTATTGTTTTAAACCAAACCATTTTGAAACTAGTGAAAGAATAGCCAATAGCCACAGAAATATGTTGCAAAACTATTATCAAACCAAGAAATTGAATAAGAAGTTGGTGGAGAGGCAAGTGAAGAGGCCAGTGGAGAAGAAGGTGAAGGACAACATAAAAGAACTAGAAACCAACAAAGAGAAAGGGGGAGTACACCAACTAGTTTATTTTGAATCTTTGGCCATCATGGTTGTTGTAAAGAAACATGGTAACAATTTTTGAGCCTTGCACTTCCTAAAAACAACATACAGAAAGCCTGGAGTCCCAAGTTTGTATGAGAAATTAGGGAAGGCAAGTTTGTGGGATTGGTTTACACCCCATAGTGATCTAAAACCAAACTACATTTGTGCACAACAACTTGAGACTACCATAAAAAAGACCAAATACAACATGCTAGTACTTGAAGAGTATCCAGAGTTTTGAAATACCTTGGTTACCATGCTCTAGAAATGAGAGAGGTAGGTCAACCACTTGCTACCTCCATAATATAACCCATAGTGTGGGGCATGATAGAATCTTTCGCTCTTGAAGTCATACACAATGCACCTGGAGGTTTCAAGTTCACAAAAAAATGGATTTGTCAATTTTTGAAGAAGTACATGAACTAGAATTTCAAAGTGGGAACAACATCAACAAGTAAACTTCCAAATGATTAGGATCAACAAGGGTGAAAGATGGGTTACAAGGTTGCTTACCTTGTAAAAATTTACCTAGTGGTCAACAATACCAAACTCTATTACACCTTGTGTAAATAGTAGGAGAATGGACATGGGAGAGTAAGGGTGCAAAACACATCAAGGTATTAGGGATAAGATGAAAGATAGGTAACATTCATTATTTCATCATCTATGGATGGATTGCTCCTACCCCTTCAAGTTGTTTTTATAGGTACTAAACATAAAACATTACCCCCAAACAATGAAAGAAAATTCATGTGCATCAATAATGGATGGGGTCTCACCTTTAATGAAAGTCATTGGTCAACCCTTGAGACCATAAAAAGAATTGTTCACAAAATTCTGCTACCATATTTGCATTCACAAATTAAACAATTAGGTTTGCCAAAACATCATAAAATGGTATGCATGTTGAATTGTTGGTCTATACACAAGGGCAAGGAGTTTCTAGATTATATGAAAAAAAAATCACCCCAACATTATGGTCATTTTCATATTAGTAAATTACACAAATGAACTACAACTTGCAAATGTGATTTTACAATGACCACTAAAGCATGCATTCAAAGTTGAGTTCAATGGACTACATGAGTCATCAAAGAACAAATTGATGATGGACAAGCACCATGTGTTGATTTCAAGATGAATAACCTCAAACTAAGAATGTGTAGTTGGTTGGATGCTGCATAAATGAAGGTGAAGGAGATGAGGAACATGATTGTGAAAGGATGGGATAAGGCAAGAATCACAAGAACATTTGGAATTGAGTTCCAACTTGTTCCATTGGAGGCCAATACTGCTACACCGTTGTTCACAATCATTCAAGGCAAATGGAAGAAGATCTGGATGTAGACCCAACACTTCTAATATCAACAATCATCGAAGAATGTTTGTAAAAGAATTTTGTCTCAGTTTGGTCATCTATAGGTCCAAGCACAATAAGATCACAATTGTGAAAATTGGCTAAAAAACATAAAACAATATGAAGAGTTACATTATTATAGTTATTTGCTATAACAATTTTGTCAAAAATAACATGGTAAGTATTTTCTTTTCAAATTACCTACTCCTTTGGATGATGTCTCTGATCACATACAAATACACATACAACATTAGATCTTCAATCAATTCGAATTAAAGCTGATTTCGCATTTGTTGCATTAAAACATTTTCAATTTGATTACCAATCTTGGCTAAAACACTTTTGCCCACATTTGAAAACCTTTCCCCTAATCTCTAATCCAAGAACATGAAGATTGTTTTTGTGTGCAGATGGGTTTTTTGTGGAGCTTAGGAATGATAGATTCTTTCACCTCCAGATTGGAATTTAACTTGTCAACCAAAGTAGACAAAAAAATAGATTTGTTAACACCCAAAAGACCCAGCATCAAAGTCATCCTACCCATAAGTTTGTGGAAAACAAAACAATAGAAACATCTCAAAATCCAAGAACTCACAACTTGTTTGCGTAGCAACAGCATTACCATAGGAATTCTACACAAGCCTGTTCGGAGCTGCTACAAAAATCTCCACAAGGTTTTAAGCTGTTGTAGAAATTCTGGTAACAAAAACCATGGCTCCACATGTTATTGCATTATAGAAGGTCTTGGGCAAAGCAAGCTCACAAATTTGGCATGACAACAAATTTAGGTAGTTTTGGAACTTAGAAACTGCTTTGATATTTTCCATGGGGGAGCTATAGTCCGCACATTTGTTGCACTTGGTCAAATTAAGCCTTGATTTTTCACCATATCCACAAATTGCCCAAGAGCTTCATAAAATTGCTCCAATGCTAAAGCTGGTAAAATGATGGCATAGTGGTCTACTCCTATTACTTGCATACAAAGTGCACACATACCAATGAAAGTGTGAGATGTTGTGAAAAACTGGCCAACAACGAAAAACTCAATAGCTTTTGAGGCAAGGATTTGCAACCTTTGGAGATGGAGATGGAGGAATAGAATTGTGGACCCATTGCATGGTATTATTATTGTTGGGGACGAACTTGTGTGCACTAGTAAGTGGACCACTGAGAGAAGAGCTGGGCACGTATTACATGCGCATATTGCAAGCCAAGAAGTTGCGACTACCGATGATGTCTGTTGTTATTCTTTGTTGTTGTTATTGCGGGATGGAAGCTAGATACACAGCGAGCTGACCCTAAACTTAACAAATCTCCAAAACAACACAACCCTCACGAGACTGTCCTATTGTTAAGAAAATTGACCAAATTTTTTACGTACTAGATCCTTTGAACGCTTGCATATGCCTATTTTTTCTCCTCTTCCGAAACCAAATATTCAGGCTTGTCATTTGTCGATGATTCACTAAAAGTCGAAGACTGGGAGCTTCAGAGACACAAATATTCATCAATAAGGGGCCAATTATTGAAACCAAATTGCTTCGAAAAATCTCCTCTACCAAGTGCCATCCTCATCCCTGCTTGATTCACAACCTTGGATCTCATTTACAAGAAACAGCTCGATAGTTTATAATGTTCGAAAGTTTTGGCACTGCGAAAATTTCAATTTAAGGTTTCAAAAAATTCGGTAGATATTGATTAATAAATACTGAAAGTTTTGGTGATTTTAAATTTGAATTATTTAACACCAAAACAACTCAGGTACTAGGGTATATTTTCACTGCTCCTACATGTACAGCTACTGTAATACCTCTTGAACCTTGTGCATTAAATGCTGAGTTTCAGCATCTCATACTGAGATTTAATAAAATCTCCTTACTTTGCGGATATCAATGAAAGAGGGGATAGGGGGTGAAGGAGAGCATGACTTTATGGATAACTTTAATGTCTTAAAGTCTCTTTCTTCCCTCAACTGACAAGATTAGTGAACTTCTAAAAACAAAAAATTGGAAATTTAAAAATAGAAGGAGGGAAAATCTCAACTCTGCGCAGCCGGGGAATCGAACCCCGGTCAGTACCGTGGGAGGGTACTATGATACCACTACACCAGCTGCGCGACAATTCAATGCAAGTTATGATTAGTTAATAATTAAATCAAATAATTTTTTTGGCTTTACATGACACTCTTATTACTGAAAGTAATTACATATAGTAAAGGATGTCGTGAAGCATCATTTCATCCTTCTGTCCCGTCATCCACCCCTCCATCCGTCTTGTGAACAAGTATAAAACCATACATGCAAGAGGCACATCCCCATCAGTGAGTTTTGTGGTGGCGAAATTTCGCCCTTCTGCCAAAAAATATGTTTAAAAAGAGAACATTGACACAAATTCCCTTTTTTTGGAAAAGAAAAATATTCACCCAAAA
>Ga0116229_10003000_pt1 | contig 27692 bp, 19 predicted proteins | sample S1TSphgellanicum_3_FD_87313 | JGI IMG/M metagenome (GOLD analysis project Ga0116229, IMG submission 87313) | Host-associated microbial communities from peat moss isolated from Minnesota, USA - S1T2_Fc - Sphagnum magellanicum MG | ecosystem: Host-associated > Plants > Peat moss > Unclassified...
CAAGAGACCATGGCTGGAAACAATAGATTGCTGGGAATAATGTGCCAGAATTCCATCAGGTACCTGCCAGTTTCCAATTTCTCTCCTTCCCCTGATATCTTCCTCCTAATAGTGAACTCATCAATGATGTTGGATATCTTTGCACTGTGGAGAATTCTCAATTCTTTCTTGGCTTCAAAGCTGATGATGTTAAGCTTGGAGCTTGCATCGAGATCTGTGACATTCTCTCTGGGTCCAAGCTTTTGTTCCTTCCATTCCTCCTGAATCTCTTCTGCAGCTGTGCAGATGGCATGATCCTTACAAATGTTTTTCTCACAGTTCAGGTGTTCTCTCCAACTCTCTTAAGGCAACCGTGTGGTGGTGGTGCTCACAGTCACATGCACTCCACCATCTAGAGAAGTTGGATGCCCCCAACAGCTCTGTACCAAGGGGCCATGAATTGAAGGCGTGGAAATTACGAGAGAGAGAGCAGTTGTGGCTGAGAGTGCCTTCTTTTCTCTTGCATAATTTCCGAGATTGGTAGTCATAGGAGAATGATCTGCTGTGGAACCACGGCTGGTTGAGAAGAGTTTTGACAAAAAGGCTGAGACAGAAGGATGGGAAACGAATGACCAGTAGTTTTAGTTTTTTTTAGAAACTTTTAACTGGCCGCCTTGCCCTGCCCTGCCCTGCCCTAGCCCTGCCCCTGCCCCTGCCCTGCCTTGCCCTGTTTGCCGCCACAGACAGACGGACAAACAGACACCATGTTTGCTTTTATATATAGGATTGTCTAGCATTTCATATTTACCAATGGAGGTGAGAAATGACTTGCACATTATTTTGAATATGCTAAAACTTGGTAGAGACTCAAAGAGGGTGTGAGTGAAACTAGTATCCTAGCCTCCTGAAAAACGTAAAAGTACAAAATGGTGGCGGTACATCCTGCCCCTACTAGGCCTTGATAGATGGGAGGAGGGGAGCTTATTGCCTAGTTTTTATAACAAGCCATGAGTTTATTCCTCTCAACCTCATCAATAAGTTAGAGGCAGAGGGTATAGACTATATTTTTTTTCATGTTTTATTTTGTTGTTGATCCTTGGGGCTAAAGGTCGGGCCACACATGGTGAGACTGCAAATGTTAACCTAAGGTGAGTCTACACCAAAGAAGATAACTAACACTAACTACATGACATGGTATCTGGCATCTGACGTGGCAAAGTCACTTGGAGGTAACATGCATTATGAAACTAACATCATATCACAAAAAAACTAGATGTCACTGATGTCATAAAAACTTGCAAAATATGGACAATTATATTAATGTTAAGCAACTCATCATCCCTGTTTTTCACCTGCTCTCCATCCCTGCCTACAAGAAGTGCACTCAATTACAAGGTTTGAAGGTGCCATATGTGCAAGTGCAATCTACAATAAGAAGCCAGTGTGCTTGACTCTATTAAACTAGACATTGCAACATGCATATTTGTCATCTACGTTTCTGCAACATTGCAATTTGGTTCACACAAGTTGGAGGTTCCAACACATGTCTATGTTCATTTACACTTTTACAAATCAATTTTGCTTTTGCAATGTGCTCCATGGACAACATGTTTGATGGCGACTATGAACTTTTGCAATCACAATGCCAAACATATCCAACAAGTTATAAAACTCAAGCTCCAATTATATGAATTGTTACCTATATGCATTCGTAAACATATTTTATAACTTCAAATTACATAGGAAACTTATGCATCAACAATTAAAAGCATAATATATTGTCATTCTATATCTAAATATCATAAACCTTAATAATGAGAATGTGGTAGACCAATGGAAGTTGCTTCCATTTTTTTTCAAATGACGTGCCCAAAAAAAAATTAAAAAATGTAAATAGGGTGTTTAGAATTGCATTATGAAAGTATATTTGAAATATTATCAAATTTAATAAAATATTTAGATAATAATTTATTATTTCATAGTATACCAAGAAGCACCTTTTAATTTTAATGTTTTCCATAAAATATATAAAAATGATTTCCCATAGAGGCGATAGATCATCAATTCACTATGATAGAACAAAGAGAAACACAAGATTTTTTTAGATACATGTTCAAATGTGAAAACCAAATACAAAAAGCAAGGAGAACCCATTTAGATGAATTCTAAGGTTTTTACTATCATAAATGCAAAAAATTGGAACATGACGCAAATTTGGAGATAGTTGATTCACAAAGACAGTGCATGTCACATCCCCCAAAAGTTTGCCATGCAAAGTATCAAGGTAAACTTTCCAATATAATTTGATGCGGAAGACTTTTTGACCTTTCATATGCATTGCCTCACCACACAACAAGACAAAAAGGTTGTGTGGGAGTTTTAGGATGGGACTAGGATAGCTTCCTTAAGTTGAGCTTTAAATCATACCAAACAGCCAAAACCAAAAGATAGTGGACAATTTGAAATGGTGCATAATCGACAAATCACATGTTAACACAAAAGATTAATCATGACATAGATTTTGGAAAAATAACCACTTTCTTTTCTATAATATAGTTTGCATCTCCCCATGGGTGTTATATCAAAATGACCAAAAAATGTGAATCCCAAATTGGAACTTCCAATTTTTGCCAAGATAGGAATCCTAAATGTTCATGAACTTGTAAAACTTTTCACAATTCATCCAAATTCAACAATTAAATTTTTTGTTTTATAGTCATAAGAAAGAGTTTTCCAATGTTATATCAAGATCCTCAAGTGAAATTGATACAATGCTTAAATTTCCAATTTGAATGGTTGGGATTCAAATTTAAGTTTGATCCCCCCCCCCCCCCACCCCCTACCCCCTCCCCCCCCAACCTTTCAAATGGACATATAACTTGTGCCATAAATCTTTATTTAGAAAATGTGACCTTAATATTTTATAGTAAAATTTGAAACTTTTTAAACAATCGAAAGAAGGTTGAATTTGAACAAAGTTTAATCCCCAAACCTTAATCCAAAAACTCAAAACAACCCAAAACTTCCAACTTCCAAAACTTGGGAATGATTGTTTTTCTTACCTACAAGCTTATATTTCTTGAGAAAAAGTGTTTGTGCATTTTTTTGCCTTGAATATGCCTTGACCTTTTTCCATGGCCCAATCTTGAAATAAGCCTTATGTTTTTTTTCATCCCCAAAATGACCATTTGTGGTCTATCGTAGGTGTTGGATACACATTCAAATTAAGGTCATGATAACATGGACATTATAACCACAAAATCTAAAACACATTATTAGAAATGTCATAATTGTTTTTTTCAAAACCTTCAAAACTGGTCCAACTTATAAATACAAATGGGGTTATAGTTATGGAGATTACAAAGAATTTCAAAATTTTGTTGTAGTAATTTCAATATCAAAAAATATTTGAACATCACTTTGAAGGAGAAAATCAACTTTGAATGACTAAAACATTTCACCAAATTATACTACAATATGATTAACATGTTTTTGAACCACATAAATCCCTCGCACTTCTTATGTTCATCTATTTTTTAGTTTCGAAGAACAAATTTTTTATAAATTTAATAAAAGGAATGGATGGTGCTTTAACACATACTTTCACCCAATTTGATGTTTTCTTATTGCAATTCTATGAATGACACAAGATTGTCAAACTTTGTGACAAAAAAATCAACAAGACTTAAAGTGAAATGATTCAAGCATAAACAAGTCTCATAAAAGTAATGAGCCTAACTATTTGTAGAAGGTTACAAGGTTACATGTGTTAATATTGCTTGAAATTATTGTTATTATCACAACCCTACCCTTGGACTTATGACCAAGGTTGGGGCATGACAAGGGATGTGAATTACCAAAAAATTGTCTTGGAAATCATGAGCCTTATATAAGTGTGAAGAAATGCAATGAAATTGAGTCCTAACACTCTCAAATGGATTCCCATGTTAGGAATTCGGAATTTCAAAGTATATTGAAACTTTGGAACAAGGTTTAAGGGATCCAACTTTGTTTGAATTGGGTATTTTTTAGAGTATTGGAAAGTTTTGAAAGTTAAATATCTAAAATATAGTCGCATTTTTGGTTTGAAAATGTGAAACACAAGTTATGGTCGATTGAATGGTTAAGAGTCAAATTGGCAAATCAACTCTCAACCATTGAAATGTTTGATAAATGGGTCAAACTAGCTCTTATTTAAGAGCTTGATACATTTATAGAAAAAAAATCTTCATGGCTATCACTACACTTGTGATAGTTGTTGAATCAAAATTTATATGATAGAATTATCAGCCCACAAAATAATGAGATTCATGAATTGAAAATTTCAAAACTCCCACTTGGGACCTAGGAATTTGTGCCACTTCCATGTAATTTTATTGTCATTTCCAAGTATAATTTTTTTTAAAAATGATGATTCATCCTTAAGTTTAGGCTATGGTGAATCTTGTGTGCATGTGAATTTCTTATGTTTTATTTATGCATCATTTTAATTCTAAACTACATTAATTACCTTATCTTCTTCATTTATGTAGTTTGATGTGATCATGAGTCATGATAAATAATTTTTTAAGTCCCATCCCATAATCCCCACTCATTTTTTCTTCATGGGCATGAAAGGATGCCCTAAATTTACATTTTCTTGTAAAACTTATAATCAACTAGGCTTTTATCCTCCAATACCATTTGATAAACCTAAACATGTGTCAATCAAAATTATCAATTTTTAAACATTAAAAAAAATTAAATTGAAAATATGCATAATTGTTCAGTAATGACAAACAAATAAGTTTTTTTTTTAAAAATGTGTGTCTTCATAAACTTATGGATTTGATTTTGTTGTGTTACTAGCTTTCAATGGCATTACATAGCTTCAAAGTTGCCATTTAACTAAGTTGTGTTGTTCTTCAAAATTGTTAGTAGTTTCATAGGGTTGTCATGGCATATCTCTTACAAAGTTTGAACCAATATAATGACAAAAACACTTCAAATTTTTTTTGAATAATTGTGAAAAAATTGAAGATAAATTATAACACACAAGTAAAATATTGAAATGAAATAAAAATAAAGGAAAAATAATATTAGCATAAGATAAAAATTTGCAAACATATATATGTCCTTTTGAAACTATCTTACAAATATTAGTTTGACTACAAAAAGACCTTGTGTTTTAAGTTGTTAAAAAATAAATGTTGGGAATGTGAGGGATGTCTATTTACATGTCTTGCTATAAAATGCAATTATAGTTGCAAATCTGACACAATTATATAAATCTGACAATTTGTGAATGCTTTACATAAAAATTATGACTATATTCGTTGTTTTGTTAGCTTCAAATGGTTGTTGTGGAGATTTAATTCTCTATAATTTCATAGACATGTGTATTGTGATATTTGTAGCAGTGGAATTAAAGATTTTATTGGTTTTAGGAGTGTATTTGTATTATTATAGAGTTGTTTGTCTTTAAATATAAATTGAAACCAAGAATCGATAATGTTCAAACCCCTTTTGTGTGTAGACTAATAGTTATTGAAACATGACAAAAAATGAAAGGTGTTGGGACTTAACAAAGATTATGTGTTTTCTTGTAGAGAGGTTTGCCCTATGTTTAGATGGATGCCAGAGAGATGTTATGGTACATCTAATGAATAAGTAACAAATAAACCCTAATTATTAAGCTTTTTATTAAACTAAATCTTGATAAATGGTATGAGAAACGCCACCCATCTAATACCATTATTGTCACTGACTTCATTGCAAACACACTTGAAAATATTCCAACCACATTAAAGCGCGATGGCAATGACTTTTCAATAACAATAATGGGAGCATTTTTTATGGCTAAAAAGGTCATTATCTAAACAAATGTGGATGGTGTTACAGTGTTGACCGTAGAAAAGGTACACATTGTTGCTTCACAAGGTTGAATTACCATTAGGTTTTGCAATTATTCTAAACCTTAAAACTTGGGTGAACTAAATAAACCCTAGTTTCGATGGGTTTCTATGGTTTCAATTATTATTATTATTTTGTAATATTTTATATATTTTCTTTTCAAAAAAATTAAATCAAAGAAATATTTAAAACTTCTTATTTACATAAGAACTCTAACACTAAATATGATGAAACCTTGCCAAAATTCATAAAAAGAAAAAACCCAAAAAAGGGAGAGAAAATAAAACAAAAGGCAAGGACCAAAGTCTAGGGGTATAATTGTTACAATAGATGTCATCTTATGTGATGATACATACAAATAAATCATAAAGTAGTATATGTATTTGTATACATACATAAATGCACATGTACAACATTTTATCTATTGGCAAGGCCAGCGTGATTGTGATGCCTTGTTCTACATGGCCTATTGCCAAACAATAAACACATACTTCTAACAAATCACCAAGTGTCTTGGTGGAAGGTCAATTGGAATAAAAGAAACCAAGAAAGTAGAGTGTGATTACTATGTACTACTAATTTGTAGGGTGCAAGGTCTTTCTCTCCCTCTTTATATGCTCTATTCCCTTTTATGTGGTTTTGTATACTTTGTGATTTCCTATACAACTTGCTTAATCTCTCATTTGGCAAGCAAGTTTTGTTACCAACTAGAAACCCCACCCAATAGTGGGTCATCTTGGCTTCATCTTTGCCTCTTCTATGTTGTAGTTCTTGTAGTTAATAAAAGTAGGGTGTTGCACTTGTGAAAGAAATAGCTTTTAGTTGTGTAAGGATTTTAATTTGATGGTTTGGTGTTTGGCATATACATAAATTATATTGAAATGTTCAATGGAACTTTGCAAATTTGTTAATGAATTTTTTTGGTCCATGGCTAAGTTCATTTCCATTCCCAATTTTTTCCCTTGTTGCATTGTCCATGGCTAATGCTTCTCAATGCAATTTTTTTTTTTGCAAGGTTGGTTTTATAGTTGAATCAAGTTTGGCTACTTTGTCTATGATGCCATGCATCCAAGCCAACTCCATTGCCACATTGGCACAAATGAGATCATAACAAGTGTATAAGCAAGTGGTTACAACATTCTTTCTTGCCTTCCTCAAGAAAGAAAGTAAGCAACTCTTCTACTAGCTCATGGTCTCTTGATTGTGATGTAGTCTCCATAGCATCCATGTAAAGATTATCCTTGTTCAAAAGAGTGAGTGGCTAACGCCATCTACTAGCCTTCTTGTATTTATGTAGGCCCCAATTCATTTGATTTCCAAAAGCTCATGTTTCTCAAACCTTTATGCCATGTGGAGATTTGATCAATGTTTTCATACAGATAAATGGATTCCCTGAGGTGTTCATAAGCTTCCTCCTTAAGGTAAAACTCATTGAAACTTCAATCACAACACCATTGTTTGCATTATGCACTACCACCATGTACAACTTTACCATGGGATGAATATCCAACCTTGCACATCATATCTACCACATGGGTGTGGTTGATTCAAATAACTAAGACATTGTGAAGGTCATTGATGAGGCTAGGGTGTTCCTCAAGATAGAACTATGCAACTTCGTAATAAAATTCCACATTTGAAACCTTGACAACAACATTGTTGAACTACATGTGGTCCCAAGCTTCTTGGGAATGACTCGTCATGGTTGCAGTTGCATTGTCATACTCATCATATTGAATACATAAATGTGTAAGCTCCTGCCAATACTATTGCTTGTCGTAAACACAAATAACCTTTGGAATGTTGATGGGAGCAACAAGAAGCTTGAGATGCTCCATCAACTTCTCAGGGCAATGAAGTTACCCATATGAACATATTCCAACCCAAACAACCTTTCCCTGAACATTATGAGTTCATCAAAGCGGCCCTTGTTTTGGTAATAGTTGTTGAACCTTCCAAGTCATCAACATGGACAATGACATTGAAACCACAAATTTGAATTAGCTATAATTTTTTTGTATCAACATAGTCAAAGCATATTTCCTTCCATGTTTGAGCATTGTTTGCATTTTGGGTAGCATCGACATTTACTTGGAATTGCTGAACTTTAACAAGTGTCCTTGCAAATTGACCTTGGTTCAATATATGTGTGAATATCAGCTAGGCAACTTTGTATAATGCATTGTTAAATAGACAATCACCAACAGTCTACCAAGTGCAAATGTTTGGTTGAATTAATGAATTCCACAATATCCCCAAACCAATCAAACTTAACATATGCATATATGAGTTCATAATCCACCCTGGGCTCCTTCACCTTCTTATGTACCATGATGTAAGTACTTGACAATATATTCATATGCGTTAGCATTAGGAGTTTGATTAATGACCTCATTATTATTAGGTGGCATCATTAGCCTTTCCTTCAACCAACCTAATGCCACACTTCATCCTTTTATACTGAGGCTGTAAACTCAACAATTCAATCAATGTTGTGGATGTTATTTAGAAGCACATCCATTGCTTACACATCGAGGTTGAACTTCTTGAAAGTAGCACATGGTTGGTCATACAACTCTACACCAACAACAATTTTCTCCCACTTTTGGGCCATCAAAGTTGTCCAACCTATTCATGTGGTCCATGACTCGAGACAACAGTGAAAATGTGCTAGTTTTGGAGGTTAGGATTGCCACTGAAAGCAAAGCTTTGAAGGACAATCTTTTCAAGCAACGCAGTGAACCAACTCATGGGGCAAATCTATTATCATGAAGGCCTTGATAGTGGCTGAAACCTGCTATAGGTTCTTGTTATTTGGCAATGTTGTGGACACAACTTGGTAGCTAAGCTACCACCTACAAGGATTTTTTGGGTCAAGGACCTCTGGCCAAAACTTTAGTTCCATTTGCTCCACCACATATCTTGCTTGAAGCTTGAACAATGAGTTCTTGTTGGTGACATTGAAAAGTTCATTGTCATACGTGCCATGTCAATATGTGACAACTGCAATAATGGGGTCATGCTTCTCACAATATTTACTAAGAACTCGAGAGTCATAATAAGGATTGGTGGTGAAGAAATGTTCCGAATTGTTGTTGGTATCTACAATAATTTGTCCAAGAACATTGTGGACATGTTAAGCTTGACTCCCTTGACTCACCAAATGTTCCAAAACTTATGTGAACAATCTCAATCAATTACCTTTCTCACACCCATCAATAGGAAGCTTGACTGGCAAGAGACCTGACTGACAAGACGAATCAAACTCCCTATGCTCAATAAATGTTGCAACCACTTTTGGTGTAGCCTTGGCCTAATGTAGATCTTCAAAGCCATGTTGGGGTCCATAGTCTTCACAAGATCTCCCAACTCCTCACTGCATTTTAACTTGTCTTCATGTAACCAATTATCCAACATGTTTTTGCTTTGGTTCACAACTAGGCGAAATAGCTCCAAAGACTTAAAAGCATTTAACTACCCCGTTGCCAACATAGTCCCACTATACTATAGCAGAGGTGAAGTCTATCTTGGTTGCATAGGGAAATTTTGGAATTAAGCAATTGTGTCTAATGTCTATAGAATACCTTGGGGTGAACTTATTGCAAGGTTTGTGACTTCCTTGTATTTCATTTCATCGAACAACTTTTTGAACCATTGTACTACTTGAATGATCCAAAACCCATACACTCATATCAATAAAAAAACATGATGTTGACGAATCAAATGGCAAGAGAAGGAAATGGAATCAAGTTTGACATTATGTCTTAGGTTCTCAGGGGAACAAAACCTCATGCAATACCCAAGATTTAGAACCAAAACATTTTGATTTGAAGATTTGAAGATATGTTCAAGCTGAGATTGTATACCAGGTTCTCAACTCCTAGAATATTATCACACTTGGCAAGGCTAATTGTAAGCTCCAAGTGATTGAGCTGACAAATATAAGCAAAAAATATGATAGCACAACAGACTAGGGAAATCCAACATCAAAAAGGAAACCCGTCAATGATTATAACACTTCAAAAGGAGCTCATTGGAGATCCCAATGTATCAATAATAAATTACACTAGAAACACCCAACTTGCAAAATGCATTATAATGAATGATCATCACAACAATGTTACATCTACGCATAAAACTCTCTTAAGATCCTTATTTCATACCTGATTGCTAGGGCAAATGGAACAATAGTTGTTTCATTCATTATGGCAAGATGCATAGAACCTTGCAACAATGTTACATCTACGCATAAAACTTTCTTAAGCTCCTTATTTCATACATGATTGCTAGGACAAATGGAACAATAGTTGTTTCATTCATTAATGCAAGATGCATTGTCCTCGTTGATTCATGGCATAGAACCCACCCACAAAAGGAACACATGTTGTCAGGAAGATGGGATAAGGCTAATGCAGTTCTAGTAAACAATTGTGGCAATCTCCAAGTCATACACAAGTAGAAGACTGAACTTGGTGATCACATAAATGATTAAGAGGGATGGAGTCTCACTCCAAGAGGGATGGAGTTTTCAAGAAGGATGGAGTCTCACTCCCTGGAACCTAGAAAAATGAAAATGGTGCAACTTGTGATTCCAATGCCTAACTTTACTTTTGATCAACTAATAACAACTACATGTTTCCCTTGAAAAGTCGTGCCCACTCTAGTGCTCTTATGAGAATGTATTTTCTTCTACAACATATATAAGTAGTGATTAACTTCTATTATGACCTTGAAATGTCATGTGCAAGGTTGTTTGTTACGATTATCAGAATAGGTGTATGGTTGCAATCTATGATTATATGAGAGGCACCAATATCCACCCTTTTCCAACCAACTATTTTTGGTATAGAATATGTGGTTGGGCTATTGCTTTTACAATCTTGATTAATTTATTTGGTCTATTTGTAATGACTTTTCTTCCAAAAAAAATTCAGTGTTATTTTTTTGTGAACACTCACTATTTGTTCCTCCCAACAATTTGCAAATCTTTCAAGTAACTTCATTTGTTTTGAAATCTTTTTCTTCTTTTATTGTGGATTCATTGTAATTTTGTCAAGACAACATGACATGGAAACATCATGCATTTGTTATGGGTGAGGTACAATTGTTGTATGTTCGTGTATATTTCATGGTATAAATGTTGCAATCTTGCACATCTGACATTTCTCTTGGCCATGTTAGTTCTACCATTTGCCTAAACCATCAACCACGTTTGTTCAACCATAAAACACTGTATATATCAGAAAAGGTTATATTTCCTTTCATGTGAAACCTTCACCTAGAAAACAATGCTAGAGTAGCTTTACATTCACATTCCTAGATAAAGGACAAGTCCATTGAACACCTTATTAGAAAAAAGGTTGAGAAGGAAAGGATCATGATCACCTTCATGATTTAAGGAGTAACGATAATTTAATTAGCCCTTAACATTGAATGTATATAAATATGTATATAATATAATATGTACAAAGCATGTGAGATTTGACATGCATTTTAAAATCTCTAACTTTTGGGCTTTGTAACTTTTAGTCTACTACAAATTAATGACATGGATGTGCATGGTTACAAAGTTGTTGATGTTCAATGCATAGGGGATGGGGAAAATAACATATTCATTATATGTAAAAGCGGGTCTCCATTATAGCTTGCTCTTTGTACACCCCTAAGTTCTAAGTAGCACCCAAACACCTAGACATTAAACTGACACTCATAATTCAAGGCCAGAAACCTTATCCACCATTATTATCCAACTTCTAGGATATGGTTAATTTCGAACATGAGCACAACGTGATCACAAAGTTGCCTTCCACACAACCTCCAAAACCATTGGCCTATTATGACTCCACTATGTTTGGATGCACATAAACTTTACAACACATAATTGTTTTCTTGCTCCGTCAGTGGTCATTATAATTGATTGACTCTTGTAAGAAGCAACAGAAAAATTCAAACATTTGTCTAAAGACCTTGTTTAGGGCAACGTGTAATCCCAAATGGATGGAAGTTTACCTTTAATGTTGAAGTATGTAGCATGAGATATTGTTGTTATTAGTCACATGAAGAATGTAATGCCAGAGGTACTTAATTGCACAAAATTGTAAGTAAAATGCACATGCTTCACTCATTCTAAAATGGAATTTGGTGCAGATGGTGATGACTAACTATGGATTCATGATCAATCCACCAATCAATTCATCACTTTGAGTAGACCACAACCTTTACTTGCTCAAGATCAGAAGGCGCAACTAACAACGACACAATCCACATGGGCATTTAAGACATAATCAAGGTTCAACCAATCACAACCCTGCCTGAAAACCTTTTGAAAAACACAAGTATGACTAGCCTTGTAGCATTGGCTATCGCATAAAAATAAGGTAGTAAACTCATTGAAGGTCAACGTGTGGTCGCCCCAAACAACTAGCTTATAGGGCGGTTTAAAAGTCTTTAACAACTTTGTTCCAATCCAATGAATAAGCACTAAAGCAACATCCCCGCCAACTATATAACATTCCATTAGGCCTATTGTAGAAAATTGACCAAATGGACTAATAATATAAAAGTAGGATTTTCTAAATTAAACTAATTAGAATACTGTAAACACCCAACCATGTTTGATGTTTTGAGCAACTCATTATTAGGTGGAGACTTAGGTCATCCTTGGGAGTAGTTTGTTCATGCAATTTTTTCCTACTAAAACAAACTAGTAGGTGGAAACTCAGCTCCTCTTTACAAGGAATAGTTTCACCCAACAATGTTTCTTGCCAAAACGGGGATTGTCAACCCATGATAGATGGTGGTGGGGCTTCTCCAAACTCTCACCAAACATAAGCACTTTACACAGTTTGTGAAGTTGTTGCTAGATTGTTCTGGTTTCAAGTGCATCAATCATCTTGGCTACAAACAATTTGAATTGCAATGCATAAGGTATTGGTGGTCTAATACCTAGCACAAAGGTTATTTTCTATAAAAAACTTTTTGCTTTTACTTAAAAGGTTATCCAAAAACACTTATGAGATCGCAATTTAGGTGCGGGAAGTTGCTTAATGTGACAATGTGGCCACCTCATAGCTTGCTTCCTAGACAACCACACAATGTCATGTTTATTGATTTTGGTGCTTTGTATGGGCTCCCTTTGGGTTCCACTCATGGAGATGTCATGGTTGACTGTGCTCAAGGAGGAGTTCAGTTTTGTAATGGGTTTTTTTGGCATGGATTGCAAGGTTGGAGTAGAATGTAACAAGATTCCACTAGAGGTAATGGAAGCTACGGGTTCATCATTTGCTCAGGGACCATAACAAGAGCTCTATGTATGACCCATGGTAAGGTCCTAGTAGAAGGAAAGGTTTGGACCTCATATCCTACATCTCAAAATTCACAAAACAATATGAGACTTACTACTTGGTGCTTTTACTTTGCTTGTTTTTTGTGTAAGTTGTACACAAGAGGTGGCATGGTCAATCCAAAACCTCTAATTGACAATGCTTCTTGAAAATGTTGAAATGCAAAGAACTATAAGTTTGCTGGTTTGTGGTAGCTTGGGCATTACAAGACTGAAAGGTTGGGGTTCAAATGTATTAAGGTACGAATTACCAATTTAATGCCACTAGCAATGAACTATGTTAGATCACCAAACTAGTGGTAGAAGTGACAATGTTTTGTAGGTGGTGATTGTTTACATGTTGTTCTCTTTACCATGTTCAACATTTGTTGTTAATGCAACAATCCATACACATTAAGCTTGAGATAAGTGTGTGATTTCTTAGTCTAATTGGTACCAATTTGCTAGGAAAAGATGTTTAGCATTATGCATAACCATTTGGTTGAAAGGGAACTAGTGATTAATATCCACAACCCCAAGAAATGAAAGACTTGCTAAAAGATGAGTAGCACAATGGTTTAATAGTTGCACACCATATGTGGATGCAGGCACACCTTGGCTACCACAACACTCGAATAGTATGTGGAAAACGATGTTAAACATCCTTTTCTTGGAGTTCAAAATTGCTAGTGCACTCTAAGAGGCTCATATTACAACCATTACCCCCATTGGTTAACTTCTTTACAACACCCATCTTGCTTACTGTCAATTATATGGGTATGTTCCAAGTGTGTTAGCTAGATGTTTTTCAATGTTGAAAATTATTCATGTGTTTGACACAATTGTATTTCATGTGGCCATGCAAGGAATTATAAAAATGGTGTTGGATGATGATCACACTATATGCTCAAATTGCTAGATGTAATACATTTGAAAGTGGAAGATTTTTGAACGCTTTAGGAGCCCAATGATTCAATCATTACAGAACAAGTAACAACTTTCAAATGTTATATTATGTTCATTTTCCTCTTATTGTTTCGGTTTGTTGTGATATAGTTATTGTTGTTGGGACAACCTTAAAATTGGGACTGTGGACAAGTAACTTACATGTTGATGTAATGTATCTATGTGGGTGTTTAAATGATGTCCTATCATAGTTACACTTGATCCTTTGACATAGGTCATGAACCTTTGGGTTGAAAGTGGATGTGATTAGGACACTATCTACTAATGTGGAGTTTGGTGAAATAGACACCATAGTGTTAGGGTGCACGATTACTTGAAAGCACCTAATGGCAAGAAATGATTATGGATCATGGATAAGCAAGGAGATGTTGGTGGTCATGTCCAGCAAACTGTAGAACTAAACATTATATCAAGACTTGGAAGGAATTGAATGGTCGGATGAGTTATAGGTTCAAAGTCAAGTGTTTAGCTATAGGCACAATTGGTGCAGAAGGATATGAAAGACAAATGCTTTGGAAAATTTGACATACTAGAAATTGTGTTGCCATATATTTTTAATCAATTTTGTGGTTTTGAAACTTTATGCATACATTCCACATGTCGGGGCCTTTTTTTGCAAGTCATTAACCTTCAAATTTCCCATACTTTTATATTTTTTAAAAGCCACAGTGTCAAAATTGATTGAATATCACACCATAGTAGCTTCCTCCAATTACGGGGGGCTCTAGGATTTAACAAGGATTTACAATTATAAAACTGGAAATTTCAAATAATTTCCTTGTTACTTGTTGGGGTCAAGGTGCATAACATCCCAAAATCATCTTGGTGCCATATTCTAAAATGCATTACAAAAATAAAAAAAGTAAAATGTATAAATTTAAATATATATTTAAAATTTTTGATTTGTACATATTGTATTGTATTTGTACACAACTTGGTGTACATATATACAATATATGTAGTATATTATTTACTTATACATATAGCTTTGTATACTTGTAACCATACACGTACAAATGTTATTATATGCATAGGATGAAAAAGCTTTTAGTCGTAACATAGTCACAAAAACGACCTTAAGTCATCCAAATATTATTTGTAGTTGCAAATACTTATAGTTATACTTATAGGCAATTTTTAGTTGCAAGTAGTGGTAGGAACTGTGATTGCTAATGACAACATTTATATTAGTGCAAGTATTTATGATAGGACATTAAAATTATGTAGGGGTTTATTTGTTGTTGGAACCTAGTTCAATGTGAACAAGGTTGCAATGTTTTTTTTTGTTTCAAGGTTTATTTTTTTAAATGTAGTTCATCTTTAAAATTTTGAAATTATATAGCACATAAGAGGAACAAAAGGTTGTTGAGTTGACAAGAAGCTTATGTTTGCATTATATTTGTTTTAAACTTGGATTCTTGCAATTTTCAAATGACTATTTTTGAAACATGAAATTTTGTTACATGTTTTTATGTGTGATTTTGTTAGTTTCAATAGTGTTGGGCATTGATTTAATAACACACAATAACACATGTTTATGTGTGTGATTTTGTTACTTTCAATGGTATTGGGTGTTGATTTAGTAACATACATTAATTTTAATACATAACATATGAGGTAGATGAAATTGTTGATTTTATTATATGAGATAAAGGTGTTGTATGAGAGATGGAATTGAACTAAGCACATGTGGCAAAGCAAATGGTGTAAAGGAATTGAACCAAAATAAACACCTCACCACATAATGGCTTTGCCTTTTATTGGAACAAAAGGAACAATGTAAATTACTTAAGGAAATATGGTGATAGGGAGTAAAAGATATAAAAAATACCAATTAGAAAATTTAACTTAAAAACCAAATTGAATGAATTACATTGAAATGTATTGAAAATATGAAAACTTAAGATCTAAAAATTCAATGCCTTTAGTGTTTAAAAATTTAATATTCAAAAAATTAGAGTTTGAAAACTTAATATTTAAAATTTTAATGTCTGAAATACTTTGTCAACTCCATAAGCTATGTTATTTATTCATTGTATATTTTTTCAACAAAATAATGTGATCATAAAAAAACTAGATCACTTTCCAACTCTCATTATGAGAAATCATGTCCATTGAAATCACATTGTTTTGTAACTAAAACTCCAAAACAACTAATATACAACTACAATATAGACATATGAATAATTAATAAATAAAATGTCACATTAAAAAATCAAGAGTTATATTATAGTTACAACTTAATTGCAAATGAAATATTTATATTGTCGTACAAATAAATGTAGTCAATTATGTTTGATATTTTGGCAAATTGCACTTTAGTTATGAATGACAATTACATTATAATCGGTGTAAAGGTAACATTTAATCAACAATTACGTTGCAATTAATGTATGGCATTGACACATATGATCATGCCATGTGTATGCATTTTCATCACCCATTAAATATGACACTTGCAACTAATTGTCAACCATGATCATCATTGATACAATGCATTGTGCCATTATGTTGTCATTATAAAAATATAAAATTTCCATTATTTTGTGACTATTATTCAATTATTAATAAATTAATCACTACAAATTTCATATTTAATCTTTGATATGTAATAATGAATTCATTTTTCAATAACTTATTAACTATTGATTTTAATTAATATTTAATTAATTTAATTACTATGAACTAGCTAATTAGAAAAAAATAATTAAAATTTATTATGAATCAAAGGATTAATTTACAAAGAATGAAGTAAATAAATAACTTTTTAAATTAAATTAATTAATAAAATTATCTAGTTCAAATAACTAATTTATCAATTCAAAAGTTCATATAATTAATTATTTGAGCTTCAAATAATTAATAATGAATTTTGAGGTCAAATAATTAATTATCTAAAGTAGCTAATTAATAAATTAGTTGAATTAGACCGATTAGTTCAAATAATAAATTATTTGATAACTATGTCTTCTACCCAATTTTATATTATATATTTGTAATCATTAAATTTTTAATAATTAATTAATACATAATTTAATTTTTTATTATGAAATAATTATTTATATTTAGTAATTACCTATTAATTTGAATTAATCAATCTAATTCAGATAATTATTTTTTAATGTTAATTTTGATAATTAATTAAAACTTGAAATTAAAATAATAAATGAATTATTATCTACGAATAAATTATATAAAGTCTAATAGTTAATTATTGAAATAAGTAACCAATAAATTAAATGAATTTGGCTAATTAATTTAGAAAAATTGTCAGTTATTTAATTCAAATAAATTATTATCTAAATTATACATCTAAAAATTAAATATTTAAATTCACTAACTAACTAAGTATTTGAATTATAACAAGTAATTGAGATAATTTGCTTAGATAATTCATTCAAATTTTTTATTAAAAGGATTGTTTTAGATAATTCATAATTATCAAATAATTACCTATTTAATTACATAATTTTGAAAACAAACACAATGAATGTGGGTGAATATTTTTTGAACTACAACCCAATTTGCAATTATTTAAAAGATTTGACCTGTATGGTTTATTTTAAATTTTCATTTCACAAAGTACATTAAAAAGTTATATTTTCTTGTTGCCCACATTAAAATACATATATGCCAATTTGGGATGAGCTCAAAAAAGTTTAACCCTAAAGACAAAACATAAAATTTAAAATAAAAATATTACATGACTACTATTTAGTTCAACTACCTTTCTATTTGCCTACCTAAATAAATAAGTAGTTGGTTCTATTTTAAATCTACATACCTTTGTAAGTAATATAGGTATGTAGCTTAATATGTAAGCAATACAACTATTATGTGAATGTGAATGGTGAACTGAACTTTTGTGAGCATCATAAAATCTTTCAAGAATATTCTTGTCATGTAAGCCAAATATTCTTTACATAGATAAGAATAATCCATGCACATGGACAAAATATTACACTGATGTGGCAAGAATAGTCCTTTAATGATACGTAATAGTCATCCAAGAAGATAGAATATGTTATTTGTGATAATGATATCATACATAACTTTTGTTGTTGTATCATATATATTTGAAACTTCAAAATTATTTCCCATAATCTTTCAATATAATGTTTTTAATTATTAATGAACATTTAAATTAGTGTGATAACTAATTTTATCTAATAGTGTCTAATCACTCATGCAAAACAAAACCCTTAATGAACAATTATCAAATTGTTTATAAAATCAGAAGAATAACATCCTTTGCAAGTTATAGTCTAAAAGCCAAACACATAACATCAAGACAAGCACTAGAATTGACAATTCAAAATAGTTTTCCTACTTACACAAAATTACATCATGATCCAATAAACAATGAACTTCATCACAACTCCAAGTTGGAAAATGGACGAAATTTTTGAATTACACATAAAACATGACATGTTGTGAAACATAATACATGTGTTTATAGGGCACCCATTTCCCTCGCCGACTTAACAAATTGGAAATCATTGCTACAAATTTAAACAAGTGCAAGTTGGGAAGTTCTCTATTATAACTTCATTTTTTTTTGGTTTGGATTTTGGCCAAATAGAATCTTACAGGTTCATCCATATCCAAGAGGGGGGAACCTTTAATGGTGGGTTTAAAGTCACTTCAAGAAGTTGATTAGCCTCCCACCGATTGTAATGTAGATTTGACATTTTGAATGACATTATAGGACGAACAATCTTCCCATTACGTGATGTTGGCAATGGCATTTCATTCACTGGCCTATTTTAAAATGAAGTTTTCCCCTCCAAATAGGCGTCGAGGAAAAATTAACTACCATCTATTCAAAACAAATCCCACTTCCTCAAGAAACTTGATTTCATCTTGGGTGATATTGGTTTTAGCTTGAATGGGCCTAATTTTCAAAACAATCAATTTGTCCAATGCATACTTGCACTTTGTACTGCCAACGCAACAATTCATATCATTTGCACAAAACCATAACGTGTAGCTTTAAGGGTGCATAAGGGAACTAAGACCACGTCCTTGAATAAGTTGGGGCAAGGACATCAATAGAAGTTTGCTTGATAATTATCCTTGTAGCACAAGAATGCTTAGTGGACTTTTGCAACGCGGAACATTAAACATGTGATGTAGGGAAGCATCTTTTTATGCCAAACTCCATCTCCACATGGAGCCTCAAGGACCTCGACATGATCTTCTTGAATTTGACCCACCTCAAATGGTTCATTGTCCATATTTGATCTAGTAATTGTATGGTTTACACAAGGATGATAAAAATTCACACAATCATGCTTCTGTGAATCCCCTTTTGATCTAGGAGATAGGTTTGCCTTGCATTTGCAAAAGCTAAAGATCTCCTCACCTTCCATATGTGTGATTCTAACTATGCAAGTTGAACCTAAGAAATATTTCAAAACTACGTTTGCAAGTTACTTCAAATCTCCAAATTGGGTTGTTCTACACAAGAGCAACTCATTCTTATCAAGCCCTTGACCTGGTCAACCACCCTACTTGAAATGAAAATATAATGTCGAATGTTTGAAAGTTTGAACATAGTCATTCGATGTTGCAACATACAAACAAGTTCCCCTTTTCCCAAATTGTTGAAGCCATACATTGTGCATTGTCTTTAAAAGGTTGCACATAGGCGTGTTTGCAAACTCTTCCAAAAAGAATTTATGCAAGAAAAAAAAGTTTGTTATGCTATTAAAAAATGATTGGTACCATATCTGTGAACTTGTTAAGAATATGGGGTGAAAGAATAGATGTGTAGGAGGGTTGAAAATAATACATGTATCATCAATCCTCCCCATTGTTTCACATGAAAATGCCAAAAATTAAACTAATTATCCACATTACTACAAAACATGTCCCTAAACCACTACATAATTCCACTCAAACCATTTCAAAGTGGAAAGGAAACTATGACTTTAGGATTTCCACTACCATCTCCACTAAACATCCAATACCTATTGTGCTTTATGGATTAGTGGTGGAAGTTTCCCACTAGTTATTCACTTGAGTGGAATGCACACCACAATTTTTGAGGCGGGCAATGTTCCCAAAAGCTAGAATGGAAGTGATTAATGGAAGAAGCCCCCTTGATGCTTGAGTGGGTTGCACTCCTTAACACTATGCCTTTGGTTTTAAGTGATTCCACCACGCCCTACTCGTGTTTATATTAAACTTGGAAGTCCTTATGTGTGTAGCCTTCTTCGGGGACAATGTTATAATAGGCACATTCAAAGAACATCATAGTCTAGCTTACTAACGTTGGTTATATAAGAAGTTGTTTGTGCCATAAGTGGATAACCATCTTAATAAAACAATCTTTAATTGTGTAGAGTTTACTGAAATTGGCAAACAATAATTTGAAAATATATCTATTCATGTGGAATGCAAACACCTACCATATTTGCATCTAATGACTTATTTTGATATGGCCTCCATTTCATACCCAAAATAGGTGCATTGAATGCAGATAAGGCATGATCAAATATTCCCACATGGATTGGGTCTTGTCCATGATAATATCACTAAATAAAAGTAAACAAATGTAGACATGTGACCAAAGACCTATGTGCACTTAAAAACAACCCTACTCAAGAGACCTTGGAAACTACTATAAAAGTTGTCCTTATTCCATTGGTCGTCCATTCAACTTTTAGTGGCAAGGACTAGCTTTCACTTGAGTGGTGAATGAGTGGAATTGAAAAGTGCATGTAACACTAAACAAGGCTAGCACTACGAGTCCACTGTGACCCGTTTCCCTCGATATGGACTAAACACAAGTATATAAGTGTTGTGCAACTTAAAGTTTCCCACATATGTTGGGATTTGACTATTGATTTATAGTTCCAAATTATTGTAAAAACTCCTAGTGTGAATACAATATTAAATCAAAGTTGCCAACTTCCATGACATGGTTGATTGACAAATCCCAATGTGTAGTGTAATATCCCAATGTACATGGGTTCACATAATGTTACAATTGTACCCACAATGTGTTTTATCATATCTTAATCACTTAAGATTTGTATGGGCTTGTTACAAAATCTCATCCTTGTATACATGAAATGTATTCTGGACTTGTATTAGCATAGTTGACCTACCCACATGGTTAGACATTTGGTCATGAATGACTAATTCATAGCAGATGGCACACATTAAAGTAATTCCACTATGCAACATTCATGTCCATTTGAAGCTTCAAAGTCTGCGTATATGCAACCATTTATTGGGACATTATTGTACAAGAATCACAAGTGTGAACATTGTTGTGTTTTTTATAGCAACACCCAATAGATGCTTGTCTATCAATAATCCTCCAACATATAGAACAAATGGAAAACCACAACGATGTCAATTAGTCCAATAGTTGTCCTTATCGCTCTAAGTTCAACACTCCTTCCATGGAGCCATGAACACCTGATTTTTGGAAGTACTAGAATTGGAAAAACAACCAAGTACAAGTGTCATTTGATCAAATGCTAGTTTGCATGGATAGAGTATATAATCACACTACCATGTATTCTATAGTGAGAACCATAGTGGTCGAGCTATGTGTTCATCCTTTTGTTCTCACTATAAATAACATGGTAGTGAGTTTTTACAACTTTATGAATTTTTGTATGTATTAAAAACACACTAGGGATGTTATTTTGTGAGTGTATGAATGTGAGCATGAACAAGTGAACCCGAAGGAATCTTTCATGAATATATTGTTGACGTCAACATAATATTATTCGACACATAGGAAGGAATATTTGGTGATGTGGAAAAATATTTTGCCACGTGTCATGGATAAATAAATTTTTTGGATTAAAAAATGGATGATAAATAAAATGGATGAACTTTCAAATGAATGTTGGCAATAAATTAAATTGCATTTTCCCCCCTCTACTACTAATTTTTCCAACCTATACTTGAAGTTGTATTTATTCGACCTTTACTACTCAACTTAATCCTTTCTACTTCTACTATGTCTTTGCATTTATTCTACTTTTATTGCCTTATATGCCATTGATTCAAGTGGACATACAATAATAGTGTTTTTGTCCAATTCAACATAAATATATAAATCTACCAAAGTTGGTGTGCCATGTGTTGAAGCAAAAAAATAAAAATTGGCACCTTTATTAAGAATCATGCCCCCTAGTTTCAAACAGGTCTTGTGTGGTAGAATATTATCTGTTAACAGAAGCATATTTTGCACTGCCACGTCATTTGTGGTCGTTGTCATCCTAGCCGTTATAATGGGAGACAAGTTAAACATAGTTGTAACATGAACTTGTCAACAAAACATAGGTGGTCAAATATAATAATTATCTATACAATACAAAAATCTTTTGACAAAAGATATTTCAATTGTTCTAACAACATTATTGTGAAGTATCTATTCTAAAAACACCAAAAAACATTTGACGCACGATTTGTAGATGTATCCTACAAAGGGTTAAGTAACTAAAGGCATCAATGTAGGAATGTAAGAAGAGAATGCGAGAAATTGACAAATACACTATTATGAATTATCTATATGTAACTTAGGAATGCCATTTTCCATATAGAATCTAATTGTCATTTTCATTAAATGCAATAGGTTTGTGGCCGTTGTTACACATGTTAAGATATTATAATAATGCAATGCAAACCACGTTCTAAATATTAGATAGGTGGGTATTTAATATGTGAATTTTTGTGTGCAGATTATCAATTGATGTTTTGTAGTGTTGTGAGTTTTCTACACAAAATTTTCCACTCCCAATTGTTTTGCTCCATTTTGAAAAAGACAATAGACATGGTTTATTGAACTCTTTAAAACTTAAACTTGTAACCTATTATTGGGAAGAAAGAAATAAAGTCCATTGATGTAGAACACCAAATACAAGTTGGATATTGGGCAACAAGGAACCATTTGCAAGACCACAAAATGTATGCAATGATGATTTGTATGTTTGATGAGGTTTTTTTGAATAGTTTACTATAGTTTCCAAAAGACAATCCATGGCCAACACACTCAACAAATCAAAACTACATAACTCAACTCTTGAGGTTATTCGATTATTTATTAGGATTTATGTCTCCAAATAAGTATTCCCTTGAGATTGCCATCAACAAAAAGTGGCCAAAGAACCAAAGCGACTTGGGGAAGATGAATATGAATCACCAACACTTGGTTATTACAAGGAGACAAATGCAATGGTACCACTGGTGAGAATAGGCCTTTATATTCCACCTAGAATGTAAGGATCTGAAAATGATGAGGACATTGGAACGTCAGAAGCTATTGTAGAATCATCCAAGGGAGTGGACGGCAAACCAGGTCTAAGCGTCGAAGGTTCTCCACAATACTACCATAGACAAGGCCATTGACATCAATGACATCTCATAACCATGAAAAATTATTAGAGAACTATAAGAGCGTCATTTGCAATACCTTGAAATGAAAAAGATGATTTGGTGCATGATGTGTATTTGTTTGTGTGTGTTTGGTTTTTTAATCATGGTCATTTGAAGAATAATGCATTTAAAATTTTCTTTTAAGAGTTGAAAAATGAAAGTTATGTTTGCTTGAACTACAACCAAAAGAGAACCATGGGAAAGTAATTTGCAAGACCATCAAATGAATGAACAAATCCAACTAGAAATTGAACTATGTGTTGCCCACTACAATCTTGGAAATTTATATATGTATTAAGCTAGGATGGAAATTTTATTCATTGTATGAAACATACTTTAAATAAAATTGTTGACACTAGATTCCCTAGAGATATGTTGAACACCAATGCAATGCAGGATATAGAAGGAGAGATGGAATATGTATGGCAATTTAAAAACAAGACAATTAGAAAATGGCTTCAAATATAATAAAAAATACATTCATAAATGGAGAACACACTCCACACAAAATTGATTTCAACTATAATAAATATATAAAATAAAATTCCATCTCCTGTTGTGGTTATTCATTATTTAAATTTGAAATTTGTTATCAATTAGCCACAAACTCTATTGGAAATTTTTATGTATTGTTATATATTGTTTAAGTATTATGTAGGTATTGTTAGGTATAATTCCCCATTACACACAACAATTGTTAGAAATATTGACAATATGTATAATTATATACATTTGTGTGTGAGGTTGCTAAATTGGTAAAATTGAAAGGATTGATCATATCCCAATAGAACCATTTTGATATAAGTGACATCAACATAAGTTATTTATGAAAACCTCTAATTTTTTAATTATAAATATGTGTAAAAAAACAAGTACATTGGAACTCTAGATAGAGATATTTTCAAACATAAATGCAACATTGAAAAAAGGAAAAAAATGTATAATTTCTATTTGGCATCCATATAATGTGTACAAGCCAATATGGAATTCCAATTACAAAGAACCCAATTTTTTTGCAAAATTTCAAAAATGAAAATGATGGTTTGATTGAGCATTCCCAAGAATTACATAAAGTTGGAGATCATTTTGAAAGCAATGATATATATAATTATCTTTCAAATAAGTAATAAGCTTTAAATTTTCTCTCAGAGAATAAATTATTTTTTATGGGGACAACTTATGAAACTTTGGATTTTTCTTGATGTGTGTTTAAATCATTACAAGGTAGAGGTCATTCTTACAACCCATATTATTTAATGTGGAAACCTATGCAAAAACAAAAAACACCTAGAAAACATGGAATTACATTGGTAGAATATACAACCAATCCCATAACTAGGATTTCAATTGGAGAAAACATTCCAATAAATAACATTAAACTATCAATCTTGTTTGACAAAAAAAATTCCAACATTGTGGTATGTATAAGCTTTGATATAGACACTACAAGTGTTTTAGGAAGGTGACTTAAAAGGAGTTTTGAGTGAAAACTAACACAAAATGAAAGTTTAAAGAAAAACAAAACATCATTAGAGCTCTCCACCCAACCTTAGGACCACCCAATGGGTTCAAAAACCTAGTGATCCACGCCTAAGCTCAAAAACAAATCCTAACATCTTCTAATGCTTCATCATCAATGAAAGCTCTAACTCGTGGATGGTAACCTTGGGAAACTATCCATGGAAGTGAAGCCAAGGACTTTAGAGCCAGGGCTTGAGCTTCAGCATATGATCGTAGCTGAAAAGAAATGGTAGGATCTCGGGGCATTCATTCTCCCCGAATGAAAGGAAGCTCTTTAGTGGAAACACCATTTTGCAAATAAAAATAGAAGAAAATGTGAGGCATACAACAAAAAGAATTGAAGGAATGCATAATATTGATGCAAATGGATAATTTAATCACAATCAAACAACCTCCTTAAGTGTTTATTGACAGGAGAATCAATATTGAAGTTGTGAACATGCCAGGCATCAAGCTTGGGCATGGCCATTTTAATGAGAGGCTCCAACACCTCCGTAAAAACCTCCATGTCCGACTCCAAAGCTAGGATGTCATGCCCAAGGCTTTGGCAAGCCCTGACTCTGTTACCCTTAATCTGAAAGATGGTTAGCCAAAATTTTTGATGCAAAGATTGTGAATGAATTTTTTGAGAAGGAACACATAATGTGGATGCAGATACATTTGCAACAGAGGATCATGTCTTGGAGTAAACATTGATTAGGGCCTGAACATTAGAAGGATGCATTTCCTTTGCGACCCTAAAGGGTCTGTCGACCTTGGATATATACATAGAAGCCTTATCCGTCGAATTATACAACACATCCTCATTCCAAACATCAATAGAGTTGTTTACAAACTCATTGAATGGTGAGGAGAAGACAAATCCCCCAATGCTTGAAGAGTTCACATCAGGGACCCTAGCAAGAAGAGTTGCATGACTGAGGAGAGTTTGCACATTAAAGAAAAATTACAACTAAAGTTGAGAAGAAGAAACATACAAAAAAAGTTTAGTGGATTGAAATGGAACCTTGAAAAATGGGTCCTCGCTGCTCGTAAAGTGGCAATGAGTTCACCATAGCCCATTTTATCTATATGTGGAAGCCATAGTTTTCCAAATAAAACTTGACCTCCTTCAAAACTTTGAAGTCATATGGGTGAAATAACAAGGCAACCCCATCAAAGGCGAAGAAATTTTGGGCAAAATCAAAGACTCCACCAATGTATTCATCAACCTTCTTGTTCCACATAGGAATATCATCCAAGTTCCTGGATACGAAAGGAATAAGGAGGTTTCCTAGAACATTTGCAAAGAAAGTTGAACCTTGCCACTAAGATTCATCTGCATAGAAAGAAGAAGAAAGTTAGTGCATCCAGGACAAGTTGCTAGAACTATGTTGTAAAGGGAAAGAAAATGTAATGCAAACATACCTTGTGAATGAATTTAGAGATTGTCTCATGCTTCAAGGCCCATGTCCAGGATGAAATATTGATTGCCATAATGGAATGCCAGGAGAATGGGAAAACCACGTGTTAAAAGCAAAGAGCCTTGCTGGAGGTAACAATAATCAAACTTGGGCAAGATGGAAAAAACTAGAATGATCCTTGTCAAGTGCTTCGAACTCCACTAAAAGGAGGGGTGGGAAGAATAGGTGGGGTAATAACCTTTTTTTCTCTCTTCACATTGTCGATTGTTTGCAAAGTTTAGTTCAAAAGAACCTCAACAAAGGTGTCGGAGTTGGTCACTTTTTCCTTCAATTTTCCCTTATCCTTAGAGGCCATTTTTTGCCTTCCACCCTCAACTTGTGTTTATGTGAAGCTTGCAAGAGTCTCCATGAAAAAGGATTTGATATTCTTCCTCAAGGGAATCTTTAGGGTGGGGGTGTTGTCTTTTAGACAATCAAGGTAACAACCACACTAGAGAAGATGGGGAGTAGGCCAATCCTTGAGCAGGTCCTTCTAGAACATAATGCTTTTGACCTTGAGGTCATGCTAGATATCCAGGAAATTGGGGAGTTGATCAATGGCACCATGGAATAACAAGACATTATAAAAATACCTGTAGCATAATGAACAACACCTTCATACAACTACATTATAGAAGGTCATTGCCTCCGACTACCAACTTTCTTGTTCTTGGTGTTGAAACAAGGGGAAGTTTTATGGTGATGTAAAAATAAGTATGCCTACTAACAAACACTCATAAATCAATTTGAAGTAAATTGAAAATGGAATGAAATTGTATAATTGGAATACATGCACAAAACCCACATGACAACCTCCTTGCTCCCGATTTGTTGCTCCCAAGATTTGGTTCTCCGAATGCCATTTTTACGCTTGAAATCCTAGAAAAAGTATGTATCCCGTACCGCCAGCCTCCATTGTTGTATATATGAAAATAAAGAAATCATATTTGAGATCTCTTTCACAACCAAGGAAAAATTGAATACCATTGCATCAAAGAGCTTAAGCACCTCAATTTCAAACTACAAGAACAAAAACGAAATAAAAAGGTGTCGCAACCCTAGCCTTGGCTCGCGACCAAGGCAAGGGGGTTGCAAGGGTGCGGGCCAAAAGGAAGCCCGAGAGTCACATCAAGACTCCCGGGAGTGCAAGAAAGTGTGAGGGAGTGGAC
>Ga0116229_10003004_pt1 | contig 27675 bp, 20 predicted proteins | sample S1TSphgellanicum_3_FD_87313 | JGI IMG/M metagenome (GOLD analysis project Ga0116229, IMG submission 87313) | Host-associated microbial communities from peat moss isolated from Minnesota, USA - S1T2_Fc - Sphagnum magellanicum MG | ecosystem: Host-associated > Plants > Peat moss > Unclassified...
CCGGCGGCGCACATGAACTGCGGGTTGCCCTGGCCGAGCAGACCGCCCAGGATGTCGAAGATCCGGCCGAGAGCGTGAGTGCGGCACGACAGTGCGGCCGGCTTCAGCGGCTTCAAGAGCGTTCCCGGCGGAATGCGTACCTCCATCAAGTCGTAGAATCCGTCGTTGAACAGGATCTGCGGGTCGAACACCATGATCATGTAGACGCCCGCGAACATCTTGAACATTTCCTCGTTCAACAGGAAATTGATCGACGAGGTCGACTGCGGGTCGGTGCCCGCGAAATCGAAAATGCATTTATTGCCTTCGCGCCACATGGTGCAGGCGATCTTGTAGGGGCCCATGTTCAGGCCGTCGTCGCAGAGGTAGTCCTCGAAGTGCTGTTTCTTCTCGGGGACGGTGCGCAGGATGAGTTCCCGCATCGCCCGCTTGTTGCGCTCGAGCATCTCGTCCATGGCCGAATAGAACACATCGTCTCCGAAGCGCTCGCTGATCTCGATGCAGCGCGTGCTCGCGGTACGCAGCGCCGCCGTGATGGCGTTGAAATCCGACAGGTTCCAGTGCGGCAGGCGGCAGTTGTGCAGCAGGATCTTCAGCACGTCCTCGTTGAGGACACCCTGCTTGAAGATCTTGACCGGCGGCACGGTCACGCCCTCCTCGTAAATCGTCCGCGCATCGGTGGGCAGCGATCCCGGCACTTTGCCGCCGACGTCGGTCATGTGGCCGAACATAGCCGCCCAAGCGATCAAGCGTCCGCTCCGATAGATCGGCATCAGCATCAGCCAATCGTTGGCGTGACTGATGGCGCCGCGCACGGAATACGGATCGTTGGTGAGAAACACGTCGCCCTCTTCGATGGTGCCGTCGTAGCCCTGCATGAAGCCCCAGATGAAGGATCCGAACTGACCCACGACCATCTTCCCCTCGAGATTGGCGATCATCGGGAATTCATCGTGCTGTTCGCGGATACCCGGCGACATGGCCGTGCGAAACAGCACCGTATCCATTTCAAAGCGCGCATTTCGCAGCGCGCTCTCGATGATGTCGATGGTGACCGTATCGACTTTGACCTTCTTGATGCGCTTGGTGTTGCGCTGAATGATCGTGGCAGGCATGGTGCGGCGTTCCTATTTGCGCTTCGGCGCGTGGGTCTTGGCCTTGGTCTGGGACTTGGTCTTGGTCTGGGACTTGTTCTTGGTCTGGGACTTGGCCTTGGTCTGGCGCTTGCCTTTGGCCTTGGTCTCGGGCTCGGTCTTCGGTTTCGCGGTGTTCTTCGCGAGCTTCCCGCGCGGCTTGAAATCATCCGGGTAGATCAGCACGTTGCCCAGCTGATCGACCTTCCCATGGTGTTTGGGAAGGATCACGGTCGTCGAGTCCATCTCCATGATGATGGCCGGGCCGGCGATGATGTTCCCGGACTTGAGCTTGGCGCGATCATACACCAGGGCGGTGACGCTCTTGCCGTCCATGTAGCTCAACTGCTTGCCGACGACGGCCCCGCTTGCCGCCGCGCCACCGGCGGCAATCGCACCGCGTTTGACCGTGATGCCGCGGCCCTGCACGGAGGCGCGCAGCGTCACGAGTTCATGCTCGAGTTCCAAGGCGAAGGTGAACAGCCGCTTGTGCTCGGCATCGAACGGGCCGGAAATGGCCGTGAGGCCCTGCTTCTGCAAATCCTCGAGGATGACCGGAATCGTCAGCCGCAGCCCCTGTCCGTGATAGCGCAAGTCCACCTGATAGCTGGTGGTGATCTCGCCGCGCGGCACGCCTTCGTGCTGCAAAGATCGGGCCGCGGCCCGGCCCAGTTCCTTGAGGATGGCGCCCAATTCCTTGGCGCTGATGTCGGAGAACTTCTTCACATAGGTGCGAGCACGCTCATCCCGAACCGAGGTGGTGGCGTCGCCGAGAGCGCACAATACGCCGGGTCCCGGCGGGATGATCGCCGGCCAGGAGCCCAACAAGCGTGACAGCGCGTTGGCATGCAGCGGGCCCGCCCCGCCGAACGCGATCAGCGCGTAGTCTCGCGGATCGTAGCCCTGCTCCACCGACACCAGGCGAAGGGCGCCCACCATGTTCTCGTTGACAATGTTGTAAATACCGAGCGCAGCGTCCTTGAGCGAGAGCTTCAATGCGGACGCCACCTTCTGCACCGCCGCCGTGGACAAGTCCCGGTTCAGGGTCATGTCGCCGCCGAGCTTCTGCAGCGCCGGCAGGTAGCCCAGCACCACGTTGGCATCGGTCACCGTCGGCTCGGTGCCTCCCCGACCATAGGCCGCCGGGCCCGGGTCCGCGCCCGCGGACTGAGGACCCACGCGCAAGGCCTTGGTCAACTCCGGCACGTGGGCAATCGATCCGCCGCCCGCGCCCACGGTGCGGATGTCCACCGACGATGCCCGGACGGTCACATCGCCGATCGTGGTCTCGCGCCGCAAACGCGGCTCCCCGTTCTGAATCAGCGCGACATCGGTCGACGTGCCGCCCACATCCACCGTCAGCAGGTTGGGAAAACCCGCTTGAACCGCCACCCACAGTGCACCGGTGACGCCGCCGGCCGGACCCGACATCAAAAGATTGACCGGATATTCTTCAGCCGCCTCGGCGCCCGCCAGGCCGCCGTCGGACCGCAGAATGTGCAGCTTCACGTCCTCGGCGGTCTGTTCGATTTTGCTTTTGAGATTGGCGATGTACTTGGATACCTTGGGCCGCACGTAGGAGTTCGCGACCGTGGTCACCGTGCGTTCGTACTCCTGCATCTCGGGCACGACTTCAGAAGACAGCGACACCGGAATGTCCGGGAGTTCCTCTGCCGCGATCTCCCGCACGCGCTTTTCATGGGCGGAGTTCGCGAAGGAATTGATCAACGACACCGTCAACGCCTCGATGTTCTGCAACCGCAGCCGCCGCAGATCCTGGCGCATCTGCTCCTCGTCAAGTTCGAGCACGACCTCGCCGCGGGCGCTCACCCGCTCGTGCGCTTCGATGGTGCAGGACAGCGGCGCCATCGGCAGCGACTTGTTGTAGATCACCCAGCCGCCCAAGCCCCCCGGAACGAAGGATCGGGCGATCTGCAGGACTTGCCGGTAACCTTTGGTGGTGACCAGACCGCAGCGGGCGCCGGTTCCGGTCAGCACGGTGTTGGTGGCGACCGTGGTGCCGTGCATCACGTGATCGATGGCTTTCGGCTCGATACCCGCCTTGCGGCACACCCGTTCGATGCCGCTCAATACGCCGATCGATTGATCCGCCGGGGTGCTCGGCACCTTGGCCGTGAACGCCTGTCCGGACGTCTCATCGACCAGGAACAGGTCCGTGAAGGTGCCGCCGACGTCTACTCCCAATCGATAGCTCATTGTCCCACCTTGCTTAAGAATCGCTGCGCGCTGCGGAAAATGCATCGCGCGGAAATACGCCGGCCTTCATCAGCATGCCCGGCACCGGCCGGCCGATCTGCTCTTGCAGCCAGATCCCGGATTCGATCAGCGCAGCGATGGATACTCCGGTCTCGATGCCCATGCGTTGCAGCATATACAATAAGTCCTCGGTTGGAATGTTCCCGGTGGCCGCGGGTGCAAACGGACAACCGCCGATCCCACCCACGCTCGCATCCAGACTCTGGACGCCCGCCATGACGGCGGCGTAGGCATTGGCCATTCCGGTGTTGCGGGTGTTGTGAAAATGTCCGCGCAGCGGCACGCCGGGCAATGCCTCGCGCAGGCGCCCGCACAGGTCGGTGACCTGAGTCGGCACGCCGACTCCGACCGTATCCGCAATCGCCAACTCGGCCGGCCGGCCCTCCGCGCATTGGCGCGCAATGTCGATCACTCGATCGGCGGACACTTCGCCCTCGAAGGGGCAGCCGAAGGCGGCCGACACGGTGACATGCGGCTTGATCCCGGCTTCGTGGGCGGCGCGCGCGATCTCGAGCCAGACGCCGATCGACTCGGCCGTGCTCGCGCCCTGATTGCGTCGACTGAAGGTGTCGCTGGCCGTCACCACCATGCCCACTTCGTCACAGCCGGCGATCCGCGCGCGGTCAAAGCCTTTGCGGTTCAAGACGAGACCGATGTAGGAAACACCGGCGACGCGAGGCAGCGTGGCCAGCAGCGCCTCGGCATCGGCCATCTGCGGCACTTTCTTCGGATTGACGAAACTGGTCACTTCCAAACGCCGGATGCCGGCGGCGACCAGACGATTGATCAAGTCCACCTTGGTGGCGGTCGGCAGCACGCTGCCCTCGCTTTGCAAACCGTCGCGCGGGCCCACTTCGACGAGATTGATGTTCATTGTCGAGTTATTGTATACAATATGAAAGAACCTAACGCATCCGAATCAGTGGATCTCATGGATTTGATTCTCGCATTGATATTTAAGGGCAACGTCCGCATTGCGGGCGCCCGTCAAAGTGAGCAGGCCGACTCTATTGTATACATAAGCATCGAGAGCGAAGTCGGAAAAGAATGATGAATAGACCGGTCGAGTTCGCGAACGGCGCCTTGGCGGACCTGCGGGTGCTGGAACTCGGCACGTTGCTCGCCGGTCCCTTTTGCGGGCAGATTCTCGGCGACATGGGAGCCGACGTCATCAAGATCGAGCCCCCCAATCAGGGCGATCCGATGCGCGTTTGGGGTCGGCACGACGAAGCGCAAGGCCCTTCGCTCTGGTGGCCGGTCGTGTCACGCAACAAGCGATCGATCACGCTCGATCTGCGCCGGCCGGAAGGTCAGGAGGTGCTCAAGGAATTGGTCGCCAAGGCGGATTTCCTGCTCGAGAATTTCCGCCCGGGTACCTTGGAGAAATGGGGGTTGGGCTACGACACCCTGAGTGCAATCAATCCGCGTCTCATCATGATCCGCGTCTCCGGTTACGGACAGACCGGCCCGTACGCACATCGGGCCGGCTTCGGCGCCATCGGCGAGGCCATGGGTGGCCTGCGCTATGTGGTCGGCGATCCCAAAACCGCGCCATCGCGCATGGGAATCAGCATCGGCGACTCGTTGGCGGCGACGTTTGCGTGCGTGGGCGCGCTGTCCGCGCTGCACTATCGCGAGAAAACCGGCCGCGGTCAGATGGTGGATTCGGCCATCTACGAGGCCGTACTCAACATGATGGAGTCCTTGATCACCGAGTTCGACAAGACCGGGTTCATCCGCGAACGCACCGGCGCGATCCTGCCGAAAATTGCCCCATCGAATGTCTACCCGACCCAGGACAGCCTGGTGTTGGTCGCCGCCAACCAGGACACCGTGTTCCGCCGACTGTGCGCTGCCATGGGCCGTGCGGAACTGGCCGCCGATCCCCGCTACGCCGATCACCAGGCGCGCGGCCGGCATCAGAAAGAGTTGGACGATCTGATCGGCGAGTGGACCTCGACGCTGCCGACCCGCGACGTATTGGCCTTGATGGATCAACACGGCGTGCCGGCGGGACTCATTTATCGCGCGCCGGACATGCTGACGGATCCGCAATTCGCCGCGCGCCAGGCCATCGTCACAGTGCAGCACCCGCAGTACGGCGATTTGAAAATGCAAAACGTGGCGCCCAAATTATCGGAGACGCCGGGCGCCATCCGCTCGGTGGCGCCCGGCTTGGGTCAGCACAACGACGAGGTGTACCTCACCCTCATGAAAATGCAGCCGCCGCGCTACGAAGAACTCAAGCAGAAGCAGGTCATCTGAACCGGTAGCCCGCTTCGACGCCGAACGCGCGTCCGGTGCCCGAGTTCAGGAACGAACCGCCGAACTCCGGCGCCGGAATGACTTCGGCTAGATATTGCTTGTTGAGCAGGTTGCGGCTCCATGCGGTCAGGTCCCAATGATCGCCGCGCACGCCGAGGCGCGCACCCACGAGCGTAAAGGAATCGCGCTCGGTCCTCGAGTAGTCGGCGTCGCCGAATTCCGACTGCACCACATTGTTCTGTACGGGACTGAACCAGGTCCTGCCGGTGGTCGATTCATCGATGCGCGCAAACAGCGACCATCGGTCCGCCAAGGGTGCCGAGAATTCGACGCCGGAATTCGCCGTGTACTTCGGCGCGTAGGGTACGGAATTCCCGACCGTGTAGGGCCTGCCGGAATAACTGTCGATCCGGCTGTCCACCGTGCCGATTCCCGCGAACAGGCTCACGTGACGATTGGCCACCCAGCGCACGCCGCCCTCGACCCCCTTGAGCGTCGCTTCATCGATGTTGGTCACGACGCGGAGCAGTCCGAATGGCCCGGCAAAAAAATTAAATATCTGCATGTTGTCGACCTTCGTGCGGTACAACGCGCCGCTGACGAACAACGTGCGGTCGAGCAGTTCCGCCTTGAACCCCACCTCCGCCGCTTTGGACACCTCCTTCTTGTAGGTGTCACTGACGCCGTTGGCAAACGTCGGACTGGCTCCGCAGGTCGGTGTTCCGACGCCCTGGGCGTTGTACACCACCGCGTTGTTCTGACCGTTGGCGCAGGTGCCCAGCGAAGCCACCGGCAGCGCCGGCAGCGACGCGACCGGAACGCCGTTCTGTACGTAACGAAAATCCCCGTAGCCCGTCGTGTCGTTGAACACGGTGGCGGCGCTGCCGGTGGAATTGAAGCCGCCGCTGCGAAAGCCGTAGCCATAGGAGGCGTACGCGGTCATGTCCTCCTGTATTTTCCAATCCAGCGACAGTTTCGGCTGCAACTGACTGTAGGTCTGCGCGCGGCTCGGAATGCCGGTGGTTGCCAGGGCGGGATCGGTGTTGTAAGCCGGGTTGATGTAGGGCTGATGCTCGTTCTCGAGGGTGCAAGCCGCGCCCTGCTGAAAACACGGCGTCTGGGCCAACGCGTCGGCGCCGGTCCCGACCAGATTCACGACGCTGCGCTGTTCACGATCGTAGCGGAGCGCAAGCGCGGTCTCGAAACTCGGCACGACGTCGTAGGCAATCTGGCCGAATACCGCCGATACCTTGCTGTGAAAGTCATCGTTGTACTCGAGGTCCGTCGGGTTCGCCCCCCCCGTGGGCACGAAGGGCTGGGCCAGGAAACCATTGCCGTTGTCGGAGCCCTGCGAGACGTCCACATGGCGTTTGATGTCCGCATAGTAGAGACCGCCCAGCCAGCGCAGCGGCTGATTGCCCGGCGAGGTCAGCCGCACTTCGATGGATCGGTCGATCTCGTCGCGCTGCTGATATTGATAGCCATCGCAGGTCGTCGGGCTGTACGGCGGCAGCACGGCAAAGCCAGGATCACCGGGCCCGAACTGGTTGGCGTAGAAGGTGGGCGGAGGCAACGGCGATCCCGGCGCCGCGGCCAGGGAGGTGGAACACACATCCGGACCGACGCTGGTAGGCACGTTGTTGTACAGGCCGAACGCGGCACTGGTCCCGTCGGTCAGAAAGTAATTGGTTTCATCGGCGTAGGCGGCCACCGCCGTCAGCGTGCCGACGTCGAGTTTCCAATCGCCCTTGAGCGAGACTTGCTTGTTGGTCTGCTCGTTCCTCGGAACGATGTTGTTGATGTAATCGAACTGATGGTCGTTCACGTTCTCGAAGAAGTCCGGACTACTGAAGGCCGCGGCAAGCCCGGGCACGGCAAAGGCGGCGTTGTAGTTGATGGCTCCGCCGTCGATTCGCGAATACTTGGATTTCAAATCGAGCGTTCCCGTCTCGCCGAGCGTGAAGATCACCCGTGGCGTCACCCCGATTTCCCGGTAATAGTCGGCACAGTTGTCGCAATCCAAGTAGCTGTTGGTGAAGAATCCGTTGGTCTTGCGATAGAAGGCGCCGACACCCGCCGCAACACCGTCGGCGACGGGTCCGGCGACGTACAAGCTCGCCGTGTCGGTCTCCTTGTTGCCGTAGCCGACTTTGCCGTCCGCCTCGAACTCATCGCCCGGTTTCTTGGTGGTGATGATCATCGCTCCGGCCACGGCGTTGCGGCCGTACACGGCGCTTTGCGGGCCCTTGAGCACTTCGATCTGATCGATGTTCGCGAATTCCTGATTGAAGCTGTTGGGATTGACCTGCAGGACACCGTCGATCACCAACGCAAAGTTCGTCTCGGCATCGCGCCCCGTGTTCAGGCCGCGGATGCTCACCTGCATGTCGCCCGCCTCGGCCGTCTGCACTTGGGAGACGCCGGGAGTCAACGCGATGAAATCCTGTGGCCGTTCGATGCCCGCATTCCTGATCTCGGTGGTCGTGAACACTTGCAGGCTCACCGGCACGTCGATCAGTTTTTCTGAACGCTGCCGCGCCGTGACGACGATCTCATCCAGTTCGTCGCCGGCGGCGGGCGTGGCGGCCTGTTCGGCATGGGTTGGACAAGAAGCGAATAGGGCAGCTGCAAAACCCGCCGCCACGGCAACCGGTATTCGTGTGCGCATACATCCCTCGAGCAGTTATCGGTCTCTACGGACCAAATTGTATACAACTCATCCCGAGGATAGCATTCGCGCCAAAGGAATCGCAATGAGTCGCGGGTTGTTGTACACAACGTAGTCCATGAGAGCCAACTTGCAAGGCCGCCCGCGTTCCGGGCAAGCTGGCTCTCAAAGGGGGGGCGGCGATGACGTTGGCGCGCGAGGTGCTGAGGATCGACAATCTCGAGGCGTGGTACGGGGAATCCCACATCCTGCATGGCGTGCAACTGACCGTATACGAAGGCGAGGTCGTCACGCTGCTGGGGCGCAATGGGGCGGGCCGCACCACCACGCTGCGCGCCGTCATGGGACTGGTTGGCGCGCGCAGCGGTTCGGTCAGGATCGACGGCATCGAGACGATCCGGTTGGCGCCGCATAAGGTCGCGCGCATCGGCGTCGGTTATTGTCCCGAGGAACGCGGCATTTTCGCGGCGCTGTCAACCCAAGAGAATCTGCTGCTGCCGCGCCGGATCAACGGTGCGCAGGCGATGCCGCTCGAGGAGATTTACGCTATCTTCCCGAACTTGCAGGAACGGGCTGCGAGTCCCGGCACGCGCCTGTCTGGGGGAGAACAGCAAATGCTCGCGGTGGCGCGTATTCTTCGAACCGGGGCGCGTCTGTTGTTGCTGGACGAAATTTCCGAGGGACTTGCACCGGTCGTGGTGCAAAAGCTCGGCGAGGTCATCCGCACCTTGAGGGACCGAGGCTTCACCGTGGTATTGGTCGAGCAGAACTTCCATTTCGCGGCGCCCCTGGCGGATCGCTTCTACGTCATGGAGCACGGCAGAATCGTCAAACAGTTCGACCGCTCCGAACTGGCCTCGCAGACGGCAGTACTGCAGGAGCTGCTGGGCGTTTGATTCACTCTTTAAACATCCTTCGCTGCTCAATCGGTCCACACTTTCGTTGCTCAATCGATCCACACTTTAAGGCTCCTCCCCAGCTTGAAGTGCGTCCAAAGACCGGGGTGTCTGCGCCAAATATCCAATAAAAGGAACAGCAAGATCATGCTCAAACCCACCTTCGCCGTACTGTGTGCGCTCCTCAGTCTGGCCGCGTCCTCGACGGCCGCCGCCGCCGGTCAGATCGTCATCGGCGACATCGATGATCTATCCGGGGTCTATGCCGACGTCCAGGGCCAAGGCGGCGTCGAGGCCGCCAACATGGCCATCGCCGACGCCGGCGGCACCATCCTCGGCAAGACAGTCACTGTGCTCAGCGTCGATCACCAGAACAAACCGGATATCGGCGCCTCGAAATTTCGCGAATGGGCCGATCAGAGCGGGCTCAACATGCTGCTCGGGGGCTCCAACACCGGCGTCAGCATCGCCATGGCCAAGGTGGCGGCGGCGAAGAAAGTGCCGTTTTTCGCCATCGGGGCGGGCGGTGCGTCCCTCACGGGCGCCGATTGCACGGCTTACACCGTGCACTACGCCTATGACACCACGGCTCTCGGCAATGGCACGGCGACGGCGATCATCAAGCAAGGCGGCAAGACCTGGTTCTTCGTGACCGCCGATTACGCCTTCGGCACGCAGCTGCAGGAAGCGGCTGCGCGAGTCGTGACCGCCAACGGCGGCAAGGTCTTGGGCGCGGTGCGCGCGCCCCTCGGCACGACCGACTATTCGTCGTTTCTTCTGCAAGCGCAGGCGTCGGGGGCGCAGGTGCTCGGGCTGGCGAACGCCGGGACCGATTTCTCGAATTCGCTCAAGGGCGCGAACGAATTCGGCATCACCAAGACGATGACGCCGGCGGCGCTGCTCGCCTTCATCAGCGACATTCACAGCCTGACACTGCAGACCGCGCAGGGCCTGTACCTGACGACGGCGTGGTACTGGGATCTGAACGACGAGACGCGCGCATTCGCCAAGCGCTTCTTCGCGAAGATGCACCGCGAGCCGACCATGACCCAGGCGGCCTACTACTCAGCCACCCTGCAGTACCTGACGGCGGTCAAGGCGGTGGGCTCGACCGATCCGGATCTGGTCATGGCGAAGCTCAAGCAGTCCAAGATCAACGACATGTTCACCAAGAATGGCTACATTCGCGCCGACGGCTTGATGGTGCACACCATGTACGTCATGCAGGTCAAGACTCCGGCCGAATCGAAGTACGCCTGGGACTACTACAAGGTGGTCAAGGTCATGTCGGGCGAGGAGGCCGATGGCTCGCAACCCGACCCGGCCTGTGTGCTGGTCAAGAAATAGCGACCCGGTAAATTACGTTGCCGGCCGCCGATCCAACGAGCGTAGCGACAGCGCTTCGCCGACGTGCGCCGGTTCGATCTGCTTCCGGCCGGCCATATCGGCGATGGTGCGCGCCACCTTCAAGACCCGGTGGTAACCGCGGGCCGACAAGCCGAGTTGGCGCGAGGCGCGTTCCAAGAGGCTCAGGCAGGCATCGTTCGGCGCGCAATGACGCTCCACGGCGGGATTGTCCAGGACGGCGTTGCAACGCCCCTGCCGCCGCATCTGAACTTCTCGCGTCCGCATGACACGAGCCGCCACCTCCTTGCTCGCTTCACGGGTGACACCCCGCCCGCGCAGGCTGTTGAACTCCACCCGCGGAACGTTCACGTGGAGATCCATTCGATCCAGCAGCGGACCGGAGATGCGGCTGCAGTAGCGTTGCACCTGCTCGGCACTGCAGTGACAGCCACCCTGCGCGTCGCCGAGATAGCCGCAGGGACACGGGTTCATCGCGGCGATCAACTGGAAGCGCGCGGGAAATTCCGCCTGGCGCGCGGCGCGCGAGATCGTGATGGCACCGAGTTCGAGCGGTTCCCGAAGCACTTCGAGCACGTGCCGCTCAAACTCCGGTAGTTCATCGAGAAACAGGACGCCGTTATGGGCCAGAGAAATCTCTCCCGGCCGCGGGTGGAGCCCTCCGCCGACCAGGGCCGCCGCCGAGGCCGTGTGATGGGGACTGCGAAAGGGCCGCACCCGCCACTCGCTCCGCTGCAGTGGCCGACCCGCAACCGAGCGCACCGCCGCCACTTCCATGGCTTCTTCGTCGTTCAGCGGTGGCACGATGCCTGGCAACCGCTGCGCGAGCATGCTCTTCCCCGCCCCCGGCGATCCGATCAGCAACAGGCTGTGTTGACCTGCGGCAGCGATTTCCAAGGCGCGCCGGGCATGCGGTTGGCCGCACACATCGGATAGATCGGGTAGCGGGGCCGGCGGCAATGCAGGCTTCGCGGCTCGATAATGCTTCAGTCGCACAGAGCCGGCGAAATGAGCGCACACCTCCCGAATGTGTCGGGCCGCGATCACCGCGCAATTGCTGACCAGTGTGGCCTCGTCCGCGTTGGTGTGCGGCACGATGACTGTGTGCCGGGACTTCGAAGCCGCAAGGGCGGCCGGCAGCACCGCCCTCATCGACCGCAATTCACCGCTCAGCGACAGCTCGCCGTAGAGTTCACACGCGCCCAATTCGCGACGCGCATCTCTCGCTTGCTCGGAGGCAATGAGAATGCCGATTGCAATGGGAAGATCGAATCGGCCTCCTTCCTTGGGCAGATCCGCCGGTGCCAGGTTCACCACGATGCGTCCCGTCGGAAAGGTGAATCCGGAATTGCAGATCGCCGCCCGGACCCGATCCTTGCTTTCCTTCACCACCGCTTCCGGCAGACCCACGATGTTGAAAGTGGGAAGCCCGACGCCGATATCGACTTCGACCCGCACCTGTTGCGCATCGATTCCGCGCTGTTCTCGGCTGAGTACGGTGGCAATGGCCATCCCTTGCCTCTCGAATGCCAATAGGTTGCTGACCTCGGCCTCCATTGCGATGCGCTTCCTGCTCGGCGCAAGCCTGGGTGGCCATCCCTGGCCACCCGCGCACGCATGCGTCGCGCCCGCCCCGCGACGATGTTCTTTCTGACACACTGCTGGGCACCGATAGATCTGAAAGTGGACGCATTTTATCTCGAGCTCCGTGCTTCTCGACCTCGCCAACCTTCGCAAATAGCGAATTATTGGCGTATGTTGCGGCATCGCCGATCTTTGAAGACCAGACAGGGATGAACCGGCACATGACTGTCGTTCAATCGATCGGACGTTATTCGTATCCGTTGCTCTGGGCGACGTTCCTGATGGGTCTGTGCGCATCGTCATTGCCTGCGGCTGCCAATGCTGCGGACAGTGCCATTGAGACCACACTGGAGGAGTCCTTCGCCATCCATGGACAAGCGACCTACGTGGAGCAGGATGACGACGGTTTCCGAGCCCCCTACAGCGGCCCGGACAGCCTGTCGCAACGAATCGGCCGCGAGACCACCGATGCGACGCTGTATCTCGGTGCCCGACCCTGGCATGGCGCTGAAATTTGGGTCAACCCGGAGCTCGACCAGGGCTTCGGGCTCGACAATACGCTCGGCGTCGCCGGATTCCCCAGTGGAGAAGCCTACAAGGTTGGCAAGAACCAGCCCTACCTACGCATGCCGCGGGCATTCGTGCGCCAGACGATCGACACGGGCGAAGAGCGCGAGGCGGTCGCCGCCGCAGCCAATCAATTGGCCGGCTCGCATAGCCTCGATCGCTGGGTATTTACCGTCGGCAAGTTCGGCGTCACCGATATCTTCGACACGAATCAGTATGCGCACGATCCGCGCGGCGATTTTCTCAACTGGTCCGCGATCGATGCCGGAGCATTTGACTACGCCGCCGATGCGTGGGGGTTCACCGTGGGCGCCGCCGCGGAACGCTATGCTGGTTCGTGGACGGTCCGGACCGGCGTATTCGATCTGTCCAACATTCCGAACAGCGTGCATCTCGATCCGGGATTTCACGAGTTCCAGATCGTCGGAGAGATCGAGAAGCGCTATGCACTGTTGGGCGAGACCGGTCACTTACGCGTTACTGGATTCGACAGCCGCGGTCGCATGGGACTCCTCGATCAGGCCATCGCGCTCGCGCAAGCCACCGACACGACCCCGAATGTCGCCGACGTGCGCTCCTATCGGAGTCGGCTGGGCGGAGCGATCGGCGTGGAACAACCCATCACCGACACGGTCGGCATGTTCGCACGCCTCAGCAAGTCAGCCGGCAACGTGGAAGCTTACGAATTCAGCGATATCGATCGATCCCTCGAGGTCGGCGCCTCGATCGGCGGCTCCTTCTGGCATCGGCCCAAGGATACGGTCGGCGTTGCGGCCATCGACAACGGCATTTCGGCCGAACGCCAGGCGTACTTGAATCTTGGCGGGCTGGGCATACTCATCGGTGACGGCAGGCTCCCGCATCCCGGCGCGGAGCAAATCCTCGAGACCTACTACAGCTTCGCCGCCGGCTCCTGGGCCCATCTGAATCTCGATTATCAATGGGTGAAGAACCCGGCCTACAACACCGACCGTGGACCGGTTTCGATCGTCGCCGTGCGTGTGCATGCGCAGTTTTGAATCAGGATGACGCCATCTCGAACACGACGCCGATCGATTGCTGGGCGATAGGCTCTCTGAAGTCGCCTGCCAGCTCTCCGGCCAGGGTCAGGACACAGGTTGTCGTCGCGCCGGCCTGGGCAATGCGTGCCAGCACCGCCTGCTCCGTGCGCGCACTCAGACCGCCGCAGGCATCGAGCACCAGCACCGCCCGCAGGCCCAGTTCAGCCGCGACCAGTGCCGGCAGTTGTACCGCCAATTCGGTCGCCACCCCGGAAATGAGGATGGTCCTGCGGTTGGACTTCTTGATCAGCCCCACGATTTCCTCATTCAGGAATGAGTTGGCGGTCGTGCGATGATGAATCGCGTACTTGCCGTACCCCTCTTCAATTTGCGGAATGATCTTTGCGGGCGATCCATCCTCGCCGGCGACCGCGGAGACAATGATGGGCATTTCAAAGATCCGGGCGAGTTTCGCCAGCCCTTTGACCGATTTGCCCAAAAGATCGATTGGAACGGTCCGCGTCAGCTCGACAATCCCAGCCTGCAGATCCGCAAACAAGACGATACAGTCCTTGGGATCGATCTGGTGCTTGAACATGGCCTTGGTCCTCCTGGTAAATTTGCAATGACCCCGCGGTCGACTTACACATTACTCAGCATGCCGGAATGACGCCGGCGTGCAATCCTCGCGATGGCTCAGTTCCTCAACGCATCTGCCCGCGACCTCGTGATCCACGCCAATCCGACAATGGCGAGCACGACAATCACGCTGACGAATGAGAACGTGGCGGCGTCAAAGCCGATGGCTTTGGCTGCAAATCCGACCAGCACGGCGGGCACGGTTGCACCGATGTAGAGACCGAGCTGGAAGCCGGAGAACACCTCGGCACGCGACTCTCGTGGTGCGATCCTGTCCGTCAGTTCCTGGCTGCCGAGATAGGCGAGGCCGTGACCTATGCCGAGGACGACAGCCGAAAGATAGAAGAGATCATGCGAACGCCAGTAGAGCGCGCCGGCGAAACACCCAAGTCCCAGTATCAGAACCACGAGGCCGCTCTGCATGGCGCTACGGAACGTCCATTTGCGCACCGCCAGCTGCCCCGCGGCGGACGCCAGAAACAGCAGCGCCACGACCAGCCCGGCCGCGAAATGCCCTTGAATGCCGAGAAGATCTCGCGCAAATGACGATCCCAGTCCGGCGAAGGTCCCCGCGACCGCATAGGCAGTCAATTCGACGAAGGTCGCGAGAAAAAAGGCGCCCGCGATGGATTCCGGGATATGAATCCGCGCCGGGCGGAGCTTGAATGCCGCGCGTACCTGGACAGTCTCCGGCACCCGCACAGAAGCGAGAAGCGTGCCGACGACCAACACCAGGGCTGCGGCATAGGGCAAGACCGTCGGCGCCGGTCCGAACTCCGCGAGCGACCCGGCGACCAGAGGTCCTCCGGCAAGTCCCACCACCGTTGCGACCGTCGCCGTCAACGCGACACGGCCATGATCGCGCGGGTCCGGTCGCAGGTCTCCCAGCTGTGCAACTGCGGTGGTGACTCCCGCGCCGACGGCCAGACCCTGTAACAGCCTTCCCAGCATGAGCACCCAGACATTCGGCGCGGCGGCGCAGGTCAGCAGCCCGATCGCCATCAGCCACAGCGCCGGAATGATGACTCGCTTGCGCCCGACGCTATCCGACAGCGGCCCGACCAGAAACACGGTGATGACGACTCCGACCGTATAAAGACCGTAGATGATCGTCAGAAGCGCCGTCGAGAACCCCCAACGCGTCTGGTACACCGTGAGCAGCGGTAGCGGCGTATTGGCCCCCAGAACGATCGACGTGATGGCCGCCGCCACGCTGAAGAATGCGGCATTTCCTATTGAGCGGACATCGGTTCGCGGCATCTCCATGCGAGCGCTCACCGTAGCTCCCTCCGGCGGGCTCCAGCGACTCGCGCTTTGAGCGGCTTTCCATCGCCCGCGGTCTCCATGTCGATCATCCTTGTCATCGTGCCATGGCCGGATGACGTTTCGATGGCAAAATCGGCAGCCACTCGTCCTGCTCGCTCGCGAATCCCCCGGATTCCAACTGACAGGCGAATCGCGCATGCCATACATGTCGTCATCACGGTTCGGTCCTCACAAGCGAATCGCGAGTACCACGAAAGCGCCCTCGATCCTGGCGGGACGACCACCCACGTCGTGCTCATTCAGGTAATTCAGGGATAGGTCGACGCGATCCGCCAATCCAATTACCGGCCCGGCCAGCAGGCGATTGCGCGTGAGGCGGCCGGACGTGAGGTCAACAAAGACCTCATCCGAGATCGCCAATGCCTCCAGCCCGAAGCCCGTGGGGGACGACACGACGGATATCAGATTGCGGTACCGCCAAGGATCCCCCGGGACCCCGATGAGATCTTCGATCCGAAGGCGGTCGCTGAACGAGAATGGTCCGCTCTTGAGCGTACCCGTGATTGCCGCGATCGGCAGATCGGCATCCAGCCGAGAGCCTGAGTCTGGCAGTCGCACTTGGGCGTGCAGATAGCCCAGCGAGGCGGCAAGCGCACCATGCGTCCAGGTGAAGAACGCTGCGCCGCCTGTCAGCGCCGGGTTTGGATCGTTGCGGCTGAAGCGGCTGAAGCCTGCAATCAAGAAGCTCCACTGATCCCGAAGAGACCCGATGAGATCCAGCTCCTGCCACCATTGAGAGTCGGTATCCGGTACCGCACGAGATATCGCCCGGTGCGGTGCCAGGGTGGCAAGTGCCATGAGTATCAACCCGCACCATAACGGTGATCGAAAGCGCCACATTTGTCAGACAGGCCGCAAAATCCGGCCGCTCGTATCCTTCGCTAACTTTATTGGAAAATGCCAGCAAGACTGTGCTCGGCATTGTCGGGACGCGGAACCCGATGGCCAAGGACAAATCAACCGCAAATCCGGACAAATTGCATCGAGGGCATTGCCCGTCACCGCCCAACGCCCGACACTTCCCGCATGAGTTTGCGCACTTCGAGCCGCACCGCTGATGATCTGATCGGAGAACCTCGGGACATCGTCCTGTTGGCCACTCCATCAACCTCATCCCTCGAAGTCGCGGGACCGGCGGAAGCTTTTCGCATGACGGCGGAAAAACTCGCGGAGGCTGGGCGCAGCCGAAGCCGACACTATCGGATCCACTTGCTGTCGGCCGTCGATACGCCGACGATCGCAACCACCGGCGGGATCGCTTTTGTCCCCCACGCCTTTTATCGCGACTACGATGGACCGATCGATACACTGCTCGTCGTCGGCGGGCTGGACGTCTGGAGCGGCCGGGATGCCCCTGAACTGTTGGTCTGGCTGCGCGAGCGTGCGCCGACGGCGCGGCGGTTCGGCTCGATTTGCACCGGCGCGTTCACTCTCGCCGAAGCGGGTTTACTCGACGGAGAGCGAGTCACGACCCACTGGTTTTTCTGCGAGCGGCTCGCACGGGAGTACCCAGCGCTGACCGTGGACGCAGAGCCCATCTTCATCCGCAGCGGCCCGCTCTCGACGACGGCGGGCGTTACCGCCGGCCTCGATCTTGCTCTATCGATGATAGAGGAGGATCTCGGGCTGGAAATTGCGCTGCGCGTCGCGCGTGGCCTGGTCCTCTATCTGCGGCGACCCGGATGGCAATCGCAGTTCAGTTCGGCGCTCGCGCTGCAGGCGCCGACGCGATTGACCTTTCGCGAACTACCTTTTTGGATTATCGAGAACTTGAGCGAACCTTTGACTCTGGAAAATCTTGCCTCGCGCCTCTCAATGAGTCCACGAAATTTTTCGCGCCAGTTTGTCAAAGACTTTGGCGTGACGCCGCAGCGATTCATAGCCCAGCTGCGCATCGAAATGGCTAAGCGGCTGCTCGGAGAAAGCACCCGCAGCCGCGAAGAAATCGCACTGGAGTGCGGCTTCGGCTCGCTCGACACTCTTGAGCGCGCCCTGAGACGCGACTGAAACGAACCGACGCGCCCGGTGCAAGCGGCCGAATCAGGTGGAAAAGAGCATCGACCAATTGACGAAGGGTCGCAGCTCGATCAAGTTAACGTCGAACGCACCCGCGGCCACGAGCGGCAGGGCCGACAAATGTAGCGACGCGGCGCGTGCCGTCTCGGCCTCCAGAACGAAGACAACCTGGGTCGGCGATTCGGTTGCGTATACTTCCCGCAAATCCCCTGAACGGTACAGCGACCATGACCCGCGCAGTTCATCGAGCAGGTGAGGGCGTACCTGCTCGAGCGACGCGCCGGACTTCAAGGTTACGAGTGCCAATATCTTCATGGGGGATCCCGCTCACCAGCCATGAGCTTCGCGATTTCGGCGCTTACCTCGTTGTCGGTCAATGTCGTCTCCGTGCCAATGGCCTCGGATTTACCGGGCGCCGCTGGTTACGCACTACGAAACTGTATAGCCAACTTTTCCCTATCGCAAGTTCATGAAGCTCGCAGTTTTCCCACTTGCAGGGTTAAGGTATTCACCAAATCCGCGAATTTCCCTTTCATCGGCCCCCAGATTTCGCCACGAAAGAATCCTTGGCACCGGGCCTCAGTACCACATACGCACGCCGCCACGGTTGATCGTCGATCAGGCGCCACTTGTGGCCGGTACCGATATTATCCTCGGACAGCAATACGTCGCCGGGTCGCAGCACGAATGTCTCGCCGTCGCGGGTGGTAAATTCAAGCGTTCCTGAGAGCGTAATCACGTATTGCAACTCCGGGGTGAGGTGCCAATCACCCGAGGAATGCGCCGGCGTTTCCTTGAAGTGAATGGCGATCACATCGGTGCGAGCCTTTTCGTCTACGGTGCCCTCAAGGGCATGGGAGGCGTGATCGGATCCCGTGTACAGTTTGAACGCTCGTATCCCATCTCCCGCCGGACTGTTCGCGCCCGCGGTTTCGGGGACAGGTTCAGCATTGACCGAATTGCTCGCAGCCGCAGCCGTGGCGAAGATCCCTGCAGCTGCGCAAAGCAATTTGCGCCTGCCGAAGCGTGGGTCCATTGAATCCTCCGTCGATTTCTGCTTCATGATGCTCCAGTCTTCGGCTGTATTGCTGATTACCTATGCGGGTACCCCGGGCGTTCCAACCTCGGTGCCTGCGAAGGGCGATAAGGCAGAATATTGAATTATTTATTTGACGGTTGTGTCGCGTGGTTGTCGCGCGACTCCACGAAACGGGTTCAGATTCAAGCTTCGGAGGCTAGATACATGTTCTCTTCGCATCGATACGGCAGTGTATGGTTGGTGATGCTCATGCTCGGCAGTTGGAGTGTGATTGGTTCTTCAGCATCGGCACAAGCTGCGCCGGCCGCGGCGCGATCCCCAGCCGCACCGTGTCCGGAAAATGCCGGACTCAAGTTGCCGGCCGGCTTCTGCGCCACGATTTTCGCCGACGGTATCGGCCACGCCCGCCATCTCGTGGTCGCGCCGAACGGGGTCGTCTTCGTCAACACTTGGTCAGGCCGCTACTATGGCAACGACACGCCGCATGCCGGCGGGTTCCTCGTGGCGCTGCAGGACACGACCGGTGGAGGAAAGGCGGACGTGGTTCGGCGTTTCGGTGAAACCGTTCAGAGCGGCGGCGCCGGCGGCACGGGGATCGGCCTGTACAAGGACGGACTCTTCGCCGAGATCAACGACAAGATCGTGCGCTATCCGCTGCCCGCGGGCTCGATCGTTCCGCAGGGTCCCGCCGTACCGGTCGTGACGGGCTTGCCCCTGACCGGAGATCATCCCATGCACCCCTTCGCGATCGACCGCGACGGTTCCATCTATGTCGACGTTGCCACGCCGAGCAACGCCTGCCAGGTGCAAAATCGCATTCCACATTCTCCCGGCATTGATCATTGTCCGCAGCTCGAAACGCGCGGCGGCATCTGGCGCTATGACGCGAATGCGACAGACCAGGCTTTCTCACCGGTTGGCCGTTTCGCCACCGGCATCCGTAATGCGGAAGGGTTCGGCATCGACGCCGCCGACCATATCTTCGTTACGCAACACGGGCGTGACCAATTGCACGCGAATTGGCCGGAACTGTACAAACCCGAGGAAGAGGCCACTCTTCCGGACGAGGAACTGCTGCTTCTGAAGCAGGGCGCGGACTACGGCTGGCCGGAATGCTACTACGACGGCCTGCAGGGCAAATTGGTGCTGGCGCCCGAGTATGGCGGCGACGGCGGTAAGAAGGTTGGGCCGTGCGCGGCCAAGAGCGCACCAATTGCGACGTTTCCGGCACATTGGGCACCGAACGGGATGGCGCTCTACGACAAGCAGCAGTTCCCCGCCCACTATCGTAATGGCGTGTTCATCGCGTTCCACGGTTCGTGGGATCGCGCACCCTACCCTCAGGCGGGTTACAACGTGGTGTTCCAAGGCCTGGCGGGCGATCACGCTACCGGCCGATGCGAGATATTTGCGGACGGATTTGCCGGAGCCGTGAAGGCGCCTGGCCAAGCCGCGCATCGGCCATCGGGCGTAGCAGTCGGACCGGACGGCGCGCTCTTTGTCTCCGATGATGTGCGCGGACGAATCTATCGCATCGACTATCGAGGTGGGACAGGCTCCTCAGCTGATCTCGCCAGTGTCACGCCCTGTCCCGGCGAATCAGCAACCGCCGGCCGGATCAGTGTCAATGACGCCAAGCCTCCTGAAGGCACCCATCCCGATGCCGGCGCCGCCGACGCCGCCGCAAATCTTCCGGTTCCTGCCGGTGCGACGAAAGCGATGGTGACGCTCGGTGAGCGCATATACTTGGGTCAGGTCGGCGGAGCGACCTGCACCGGTTGCCACGGCGCCGACGCCAAGGGGACGCCTCTCGCTCCTGATCTCACCGATACACAGTGGCTGTGGGGCGATGGCAGCTATGCATCGATCGCGAAAACAATCACCACCGGCGTGCCGCAGCCGAAGAGGTACCGTTCACCCATGCCGCCCATGGGCGGTGCGGAGCTCACCACCGATCAAGTGTCGGCGCTCGCAGCCTACATCTGGGCCTTGAGTCACCGATAGGCGACCGCATCGAGCGGCACGACACCAAGTACACCGGGCTCGTGAGGATTGCGGCGGAGAATCCATTGATCTGAAAGTCAGCTTGACTCAAACGCATCGAGAGAAGCACCGGCGCGAGGTCATTCTGCCGCGACTTGCATTCTGCCGCGACTTGATTGACGGAAGGACTCGTGCCGCCGAAATACCGCTGATGCGCCACGAGCGTGGACCGCGCGTGCGCGGACACGGCTCGCGGGACTACACGATTACATTGCCCAGGATTCGAAGCCACGCGCACTGGCGATGGTCGAACAAACTCGATCGGGCGGAGATGCTTGTGGTCGCGCCGCGCAGCGGAGTCCGACTGAATTCTTTCGTTGACGACGAAGTTCGAGAGTTGCTTGAAAGGCCGTATGAGGAGCGATCATTTCACCGTTTGCGTCACCAGAGTTGAAGCCCCCTTCTGATCCACCAAATGCAATCACAACAGGCACATTTTGATCCGATTTCGGCAGGTAAAGTTTTGCCGCCAAATTTTTGTATTTGACGGTTTTAATTTGATATTCAAATTCCGCAGGAATAGCTGTGCAAGAATAAAAAAAGAAAATCAATAAAGCGAATTTAACACGCATAAGTTTCCTGTATATCGTTGGCATTATTGATGGGGAATGCGGACATAAAGTTGGATTGGTTCAAGTTATATAGCCGGTTGCTATCCCTGAGATCTCGGCCGCATGATGCCGCACAGCAGGAGGCCGGCCGTGCGGTCGGACTTCCTTACGCGCCTTCGCGATACCGGCCTTGACTCGATCACGCAGGATGTCGCGCTCGAATTCCGCGAACACGGCGAGCATGCCGGCCAGGGCTCGGCCGCCGGGGGTGGTCATGCCGAGCGCCTCCGTGAGCGATACGAAGCCGACTCCAACGGCATGGAGTTCTTGAAGTGTCGCAATCAGGCGCAGCAACCACCGCTACGTTTTCGCTACGGTCGGTCAATTGACGCGTGCGCGACGCGCGCAAGTGTTTGATTGATTGGTGCGCCCGGAGAGATTCGAACTCCCGGCCTCCTGGTTCGTAGCCAGGCGCTCTATCCAACTGAGCTACGGGCGCGCAAGGGCCGCGAATGTTACCACACCGATCGGGGATCGCCATTTCAGGGCGCGTTCGTCGGATCATCCCGGCCCCGATAAGCTGGCCATCACCCGGCAGAGAGGGATCACTCTTCGCTCGGCTCTTCGCCCGTCTGGGCCGCTCTGCCGGAGTGGTCCTAGCTTCACCGGAGCCTCCACCGCCCGCCGTTTATTGGGATCAGGGCAGGCTAAGCACGTCTTACCGCTCATTATACGAACCAAAGTGAGCGATAAAATGCCTATTTATCGCCCATGCGCTGGTACTGGCAAGACCCTGATTGGCCGGCTTCGCCGCTCGTCCCTCGCTGACGCTCGGGACCGCCTCCGCGAAGACGCTCCGGCGTCCTGCGCCGCCGCTGCGCGGCGGCTGGTCGAACCCTCCGGGTTCGAACCCAACGCTCTTCTGCACGAATGGAATTTGAAAGGGGGCCAAAAGCCCCCTTTCAAATTCCATATGGCGGAGAGGGAGGGATTACTCGTCGCTTCGCTCCTCGCCCCTTCGGGGCCGCCCTTCGGGCGTTATCCTTAGCTTCGTTGCTGCCGCCATCGGCTGATCGGAGCCGCCACCAATTGAATTCCATTCTGGCGGAGAGGGAGGGATTCGAACCCTCGATGGGCTTTTGACCCATACGCCCTTAGCAGGGGCGCGCCTTCGACCACTCGGCCACCTCTCCGGACAAGGACCATCGCCTCTTAGAGCGCGGGATGATACTCGCCCGGGGCAGTCTGGGTAAAGCTAAAGGAATCGGGGGCGGTTTTCGCGACGCCGGCGTTTGATGGAGATCAGGCGTCGTCGACGATGTTGTTGACCGGCGCATCGGATCCGGAATCTTGATCTTCCTCGCGCTTGATGCGCTCGTAGATCTCTTCGCGATGGACCGCGACGTCCTTGGGTGCATTGACTCCGATGCGCACTTGATTGCCCTTCACGCCCAATACGGTCACGGTGACTTCGCTACCGATCATCACGGTTTCGCCGACACGCCTCGTCAATATCAACATAATGAAACTCCTGACCTCACTGGCATTACAGCGACCACAGTCCAACCATGACAATTCGGATTGCACACCGATTCGGATGCGCATCGAGCGAACTTTTCGGTCGGGGAAGAATACTAGAACCGAAACGCAAATGCCGAGTCTTCACAGAAAAAAACAAATCGTTCAATTAAGACAGGCGACTGCGTATCAGGGTTTCCACTCCGGCGAGCGCTTTAGTCAAATTTTCAGGCTGCGTGCCTCCGGCCTGCGCAAAGTCCGCTCGGCCGCCGCCCCTGCCGCCGACCTGAGCGGCGACCGCGCCCACGATGTCGCCCGCCTGCATGCGCGTGAGCAAGTCCTTCGAAACGCCCGCCACCAGCACGACCTTTCCGTCCTGAACGGTGGCCAGCACGATCACCGAAGAGCCGAGCCGGTCTCGCAGCTGATCGAGCGCATCGCGCAGCGACTTCGCGTCGGCACCGTCTATCTGCGCGGCCAGCACCTTGATTCCGTCGACGTCCAGCGCGCGCGATGTCAAATCCCCGCCTTGGCCGCTGGCGAGTTTGGATTTGAGCTGCTGCACCTCTTTTTCCAGCCTGCGAGAGCGCTCAACGAGTTCGCGGACTTTCTCGTCCACGTCATCGCGGCTGCCGCGAAGCAGAGCGGCAATGTCGCGCAGCACCTGTTCGGTATGCACGACCCATTGGCAGGCAACCTTGCCGGTGACCGCCTCCACGCGGCGCACGCCGGCTGCCACTCCCGACTCGCCCAAAATCTTGAAAAATCCGATGTCGCCAGCCCGTTCGACGTGCGTGCCGCCGCAGAGTTCCATCGAGAAATCGCCGATTGTGAGCACGCGGACGTCGCTTTCGTACTTCTCCCCGAACAGCGACATCGCGCCCGCCGCAACGGCGTCATCCAACGCCATGACGCGCGTCTCCGCCGGGGCGTTGGTGCGAATGGCGTCGTTGACGAGTTCCTCGACCCGCCGCAATTCCTCGGGCGACATCGGTTGAGTGTGCGAGAAATCGAAACGCAGCCGGTCGGCGGCGACCAGCGAACCCTTCTGCTGTACGTGCGTTCCGAGCACCCGTCTCAATGCCGCGTGCAGCAAGTGGGTGGCCGAATGATTGAGTGCGATCGAGTTTCGGCGTTCTGCGTCGACCTGGGCTTCGACGACATCTCCGATGCGCAGCTCGCCCTGGTCGAGCACGCCCACATGCGCGATGGATGCACCGATTTTCTGCGTATCACGCACGGTGAAACGCGCGCCGGCCCCGATCAGCATCCCGGTATCGCCGATTTGTCCGCCGCTTTCCGCGTAGAACGGCGTGTGATCGAGGACCACGCGGCCCTCCTGACCCGGACGCAGCGTATCGACGACGGCGCCGTCGAAGATCAGCGACGTGACGAGCGCCGTCTCGGCGAGACGATCGTAACCGGAGAAATCCGTCTTGCCGGTCAGTTTGACCGTGTCGCGCAACTCCGCCCCGAATTTGCTCGCGGCGCGGGCGCGGCCGCGCTGTGCTTCCATCGCGGCATCGAAACCGGCCTGATCGATCGTCAAGCCCCGTTCGCGCGCCACATCCGCGGTCAAATCCAGGGGAAAGCCGTAGGTATCGTACAAGCGGAACACGATCTCACCTGGGATGACGGTCGAGGTCAGCTTCGTCACGGCTGCGTCGAGCAGCGCCATGCCGGTCGTCAGGGTCTCCGCGAATCGGACCTCTTCCTGCGCGAGAACCTGCGTCGCGCGCTCCTCGCCGCTGACGAGCTCGGCGTAGTACGTCCCCATTTCGCGCACCAGGCTCGGCACCAATTGATGAAAAAAGGGCTGCGTCATCCCAAGTTTGTATCCGTGGCGAATGGCGCGCCGGATGATGCGGCGCAGAACATAGCCGCGCCCCTCGTTGGAAGGCACCACCCCGTCGATGATCAGAAACGTACAGGCGCGAATATGGTCGGCAATCACCCGCAGGCTCGAGGATTCCAGATCCTCCGTACCGGTGATCTCCGCCGCGGCGCGGATGAGGGATTTGAACAAGTCGATGTCGTAGTTGCTGTGCACTCCCTGCATGACCGCGGCGACCCGCTCCAGTCCCATGCCGGTGTCCACCGAGGGCTTCGGCAGCGGCACCAATACGCCGTCGGACGAGCGGTCATATTGCATGAACACCAGATTCCAGATTTCCACGTAGCGGTCGCCGTCCTCATCGGGCGAGCCCGGGGGACCGCCGGCAAGCTCGGCGCCGTGATCGAAAAAAATCTCCGTGCAAGGACCGCAGGGCCCTGTGTCGCCCATGGACCAGAAATTGGATTTCTCCCCCATTCGCGTGCAGCGCGTCGGATCGATGCCGATCTCCTCCTTCCAGATGCGCGCCGCTTCGTCATCCTCCTTGTACACGGTCACCCACAGACGATCCTTCGGGATTCCAAGGGTTCCGGTGATGAAGTTCCATGCGAAATGAATCGCCTCCCGCTTGAAGTAGTCGCCGAAGCTGAAGTTACCGAGCATTTCAAAAAACGTGTGATGCCGTGCCGTGTAACCGACGTTTTCCAGATCATTGTGCTTGCCGCCGGCGCGCACGCAGCGTTGCGCGGTGGCCGCTCGCGAATAGTCGCGGGCATCCTTGCCGAGAAACACATCCTTGAATTGCACCATGCCCGCGTTGGTGAACAACAACGTGGGGTCGCTTCCCGGCACCAGCGAACTCGACGGCAGCACGCTGTGGCCGTTCTTGCGGAAGAACTCCAGGAAAGATCCGCGGATCTCCGCACTCGTCATCGATTTCAATCTGGCGTCGCGTTTCATGAATCTTCTGTGTCTGAATCAAAGTCGATGTCGAATCCTAAGGCCATTCTGATCTGCGCGCTCGTGAAACCCCGGTAACTTGAGAATCTCGCCTGACGCTGTGCAGCGGCGGGGGTTTTCGGCACCACCGGTCCGAATTTCTTGGTCAGCGCTTTTCGCAGCTGCACGACCCAATCGGGAAACGCGGCAAGGCACTCCTCGACCAGCGGGCCCGCGAGCCCGCGGCGGCGCAAATCGGCGCGTACCCGCACCGGCCCCTGGCCCCGCGCAGCATGATAGGCGACGAAGTTCTCGGTGTAGCGGCGGTCATCGAGCAAATGTTCCGCCCGCAACGCGTCCAGGAGCGGTACGACGACGTCTGCATCGTAACCTTTCTCGAGCAGCTTGCGGCGCAATTCCGCGGACGCGTGGTCTCGACGGGCCAGCGCATCGAGCGCGGCGGCCCGCGCCGCGCGCGCATCCTGAGGCAGGGCCCGGCCAACCAGGGCGTTACGCCTCTTTGACGTCGCCACCCCGATTCATGGTCGCCTTTTCCGGGATCAATTTGGCGCGGATCTGCCCTTCGATGTCCTTGGCGATTTCAGGATGCTGCTGCAGGAAGGTGCGGGCATTATCCTTGCCCTGTCCGATGCGTTCGCCCTTGTAGCTGTACCAGGAGCCGGACTTTTCCACCAGATTGTGCAAGACACCGAGCTCGATCAGTTCGCCTTCCTTCGAGATGCCGGTGCCGTACATGATTTCAAATTCCGTCTCGCGAAACGGCGGTGCCACCTTGTTCTTGACCACCTTGACGCGGGTCATCGAACCGACCACTTCCTCGCCATTCTTGATGGCGCCGATGCGGCGGATGTCCATGCGCACCGAGGAGTAGAACTTGAGCGCGTTGCCGCCGGTGGTGGTTTCCGGATTGCCGAACATGACGCCGATTTTCATGCGAATTTGATTGATGAAGATGACGATGGTGTTCGAACGCTTGATATTGCCGGTCAGTTTGCGCAGCGCCTGCGACATGAGTCGCGCCTGCAAGCCCATGTGCTGATCGCCCATTTCGCCTTCGATTTCCGCTTTCGGCGTGAGCGCCGCCACCGAGTCGACCACCACCACGTCGACCGCGCCGGACCGCACCAGCATGTCCGTGATCTCCAATGCCTGTTCACCCGTGTCGGGTTGCGAAACCAGCAAATCGTTGACTTTGACGCCGAGCTTTTCCGCATACACCGGATCGAGCGCGTGCTCGGCGTCGACGAACGCCGCGGTACCACCGTGACTTTGCGCCGATGCGATGATCGCCAGGGTGAGCGTCGTCTTGCCCGAGGACTCCGGACCAAAAATTTCGATGACCCGGCCGCGCGGAATGCCGCCGACGCCCAACGCGATGTCCAGTCCGAGCGAGCCCGTGGGGATCGAGTCCACTTCATAGGTGGCGCCGGCATCGCCCAGGCGCATCACCGAACCTTTGCCGAATTGCTTTTCGATTTGGCTGAGCGCGGCCGCGAGAGCCTTCTTACGATTCTCTTCCATGGGGATTCCTCAACGACGTGTGGCGCCATTATTTCATATTCAGCGCGCAACGCTCATCTCATATGCATTGAATTTGCAGAGATTGCTAAGGTGTCGGCGATATCCAGTGGTGGCCAGGTATCGACCACTGTATAGGCACTGCGTGTCGCCCGCTGAGTCTGCAGCGGCTTGTCCAGTAGTGGCCAGGTGTCGACAACTGTATAAGCACGCGTGTCCAGCCCGGGAGCGGATCTCATTAAATGACCGCAGTGCTGACGGCACAGTGGCTTGCGCGACGTTTCTCACACGGGTGACATGCATACGATGTAGCGCCGGATGACGCGGCTCGCGATCTCGCTGATACCCGCGCTCAGGATTTAAAAATTCCGAGCAGCGCGGCGCGCACCGTCTTGCGCCGCACCGCCTCGCGGTCCCCTTTGAAATGCTTCAGTTGCACGGCAACACGGATCGCACGGCCACGGCGCGTCGCCCA
>Ga0116229_10003006_pt1 | contig 27664 bp, 34 predicted proteins | sample S1TSphgellanicum_3_FD_87313 | JGI IMG/M metagenome (GOLD analysis project Ga0116229, IMG submission 87313) | Host-associated microbial communities from peat moss isolated from Minnesota, USA - S1T2_Fc - Sphagnum magellanicum MG | ecosystem: Host-associated > Plants > Peat moss > Unclassified...
GCATGATCGCAAGCCTGTTGCACACGCTGCATGACGTTGCGCAAAGCTACCAGCGCTGCTGCACTCTCTGCTACTCTTCTGGCCATGACAATCACACACTACTGCAGTTCCTCCGATTCTTCTTTCTTCCCCAAATAGAATGCAATTCCCAATTTCACCACTTCCTCATTGCACAGCTTCTTCCCTTAAAAGGCCAAGCTTGAAGCTTCTTCAAGGATTCATGATGACTACACTACAATCGGTCTAACATAACTTTTTTCTGATCTTGAAGTGTCCATTAAAGGCAGTAGTTTTGGGTGGGAAATCTGATCGAGCTTCTGCTTCTGTGGTCATCAGCGGCTCGGAATCTTCTTTTTGCACCCACAACAATATCGTCTTCCCTGACCTTTGGATCCAAGCTTTTCTTCCCTCCCTTGTTTCTTTCTATCTGCCATGGTTTTTTCTGTCTGGGAGACGATGTCGATGCATGTAGTAGTCTCAACAACAAACAAGACATTTGTTTGTTTCTGCCCACACAAGTGCAAGGACTTTACTGTTCTGAAATTGGGAGATGATGCAAGGCAGAAGTGCAGATATTGCAGTAGTTATGCTGCTGCTCTTGTACTTTCCGGATGCGGCAAGCATGGTTGTTGCGATTAGGAGGATGCATGCAGCAGCACAGGAGGTGAGGAGGGGTTTTTGCACCTAGGGTTTGAAGAGAGTGGAGGAGGCTTGACAATCATTTTATTGCCTCAAGTTTTGTGTGGGGACAAGTGAAGATGAGAAGAGATTATGAGAAAAAAGTTTTGTGTTCTGATGACAATGAGAGATGCTTGCGGTGCAGGAAAAACAGTGGAGAAGAAGAAGAAGGAGATCCATGCAGCAGTCAAGCAGATGTGCACATCTATGGTGGTAGATACCTATATGAGCATCTGCAGAAGAAGCTCCCTTTCTCACCACCAACCAGCCAGCCAAACAGCGTTTGTGTTTCTGTGAGGAGGACAACCACCTGATCTTGGAGAGGAGCTTGCTTGGTTCCCTCTCAAGTCTGAAGGAGAAGGACAGTAACCATGGTTGCTGTTTTCTCTCTCAAGACTGAAGGAGAAGGACAGTGCCCGTGTTTGCTTGTTCTCTCCAAGACTGAAGGTGGAGGACAGTGACCATGCATTATTGTGCATTGTGAAAATGCTCAACCAGCAAAACAGTACTCATATACCCCAACACATGAGCTTTCTGCCAGAGTGAGTGTCTCTCAAAGTCTCAACAAAGATGTCCAGATATCCAAGGATCCGACAAAAACACCCAACAGGTTATATACTTTGTCCATGAGTTTTCTGATCTATCGTGTTTTGTCCATGAGTTTTCTGATCTATCATGTTTTGTACATACAACTGTGTATAGAACAGTTTCTTTGGACCTTACATATTTGAATGATGATGATGATGGTGGGTGGCAGCAGCATTGATACAAGTCCTAAGATTGGTGGTGGCTAATTGTCTTCTGCTGCTGCTTTGAAGTATGGAAGTGAGCTTGGATTAGGTTTGACACGCACTTGCTGTTCTGAAAATTCTCTCCAAGTGAAAGGTCTGTACAATGGAGGATTGTTTGCATCTACAAACTCGGGTGCAGATGTCACGACTACTGATGGCTTGGGAAAAACAAAGTAAGCAGCTGTCAGCCTTGCTCCAGTCTTTGACACAACTGCACGATGTTGTATACTCTTTAGATGATCATTGGTGAGAACCTGTGGAATGACAGAAACAACCAGAAATCACAATGAGCATCATCATCATCACTGCTGTGATCCCATCAAGCTCAAACCTGGACTCTTCTACTTTGCCTTCTTTGATGCAGTATGGATGTGTTCCTCATGAGTTACCAAGGCTGCTGGTGCAGCAGCATGAGAGAGACCAACCTGTAACATGTCAGCGATATTGATACATAATGCATGTTTGTGAGGCATCACTCGGACCCATTGTCCATCTTTCACTACTTCCAGACCACTGACATCATCTTGGAGTAGGATTGTCAAGAGCCCTCCATCCATGTGTGGGTTGAGTCCAAGCACTTGTTCAGTGCTCTCAGAACGATGATAGAAATTTGCACGAAGCATTCCTTCTGCTTCCGTTTTGAAAATGTCAAAGTGGCTTGGATTGAGTCCCAATTCAGCAATCAAGAGGTCCAGTATCTCCATTGCAAGATTCCAAAAAGCCACATTGCACTCCTTGAAAGTTGCACTGCCAGATCAAGAAATTGTGAGGACTTTCTGCTCTCCACAAGTAAATTATATATTCTCCCCTCCTCCCACATTTGGAGGGGTAGTAGTAGGGTTGCAATAGAAGAAGAAAAAAATTCCTTACCAGAACTCAGCAGCGCTGGAGTGTGGGAAGAGTGTTTGTGCATAGTCTCGCACCACTACTTCATTCCCTGCTTCTACTTGGAAAAGTTCCAATGGTCCTGAATTCTCCCGCATCTGGTAGCCTCTCATCCCTGTCATTGGTGATCTTTCAGCTTCTTGCTTTCGTTCCATAGGAAGAGAAAAAAGACTCAGCATCTGTGTCCTGTATCTCTCAATAAGCTCCTCTGGAACTCCATGATTCAGGGCCTGAAAGATCCCCCATTCCTTGCAGGCAGTTGCAAGTACTGCTCCTCCTTGGGTCTTAGATGATCCCTGAAGTCTGGCAGCTCTTACAGCAGCCAGGTCAATGATGGGGATTGCGGGTGGTGGTGGGTCCAAAGAACCCATGCTAAGCTCTGAAGGTGGTGAAGTCACTGTCTGTGAAACAAAGCTCTGGTTTGGCAAGTGCGATCTGCAGGCAGAGGTGGATATGTCTTTGCAATTCAATGAAAACTGACTAGGTTGTGCAAGCAGTGGTGCACTCAGAGAAAACATCCCAACAGTGTAGTTTTTGATCTAGCAACCAAGAAAGAGAGATGCTCAAATCTCACAAACCCCCAAAAACAACAGCAAGAGAATCAAACTCTCAAGCTCCTTCATGCACTAAGAGAATCCTGTCTTATGGATTTTCTCAGGAGGTTAGTAGAAAAGAAACTCCGAGGAACAAAGAAAAACACATGTGACCACATTGAACATTAATTGCAAGCCCAGTCTTCAAACCAATACTCCAGTACAATCAGATAGATCTTTCTCAAAGCAAACCCACAATCAAGCAAAAAACCCTTGCCATTAGTAAAATAATGGAGAAAAGTGGGAAATCTTATCCTTTTTTGCTCGGTGAAGAATCAATGAAAAAGTTCTGAATGACCTCAGGTATGGGAAAAGCCCCTCTTGATGGCAGGATGCAAACATGGGGCACCAACCTGGAAGAACCCTAAAAGCACATCTCTAATGCACATTCCAAGAGAACCCATCTGCCATGGGCCCCACAGCAAATCAAGCTAAACACAAAGAAAAGTCCCCTGACTGACTGACATGCAATCATCACATCACCAAGACAGAAATTTCATCACAGCAATCACCTTAACAGATTTCCATCAGGACAAGCACAGCATCATATGTGTGCCCCACAGCATATTCTATTGATTGCAGCTGCCAAAGGAAAGGAAGCAGGGACATGAGGAAAAGCATGAAGCAAGACAGCCAAGGAACTTTTCATGTTTTAAAGCTGAGATCTCTGTTGACATTTGGAGCCTTGAGATAACAACAGCAAGAAGATAAAAGCAGCAATGAAGAGAATTCCAACAGTTTTTCCATGAAGCAAACTTCACTACCACAGAGTCCAGTTTTATTTTGTTAATGAACAAAAGGGTGGTGGTGTAAATCCTCCCCCCTGGTCCAATCCGGCCAAATCTCCTGTAAACTGCATGAACTACTGCCACAATGGGCTACATATTGCGGCTACATCTGACATCATTGTGGATCCATTGGGTATGCCAATTCCCACATCCGATGTGCAGGCAAACAACTCTCTGTTCTTCTGGGCCCTAGAGAAGGGCTCACTTATTCCCTGACACTTGCTACCCAAGAATCAATATCTGCACATTTGTATGTGTGTGTGAGCGTGTGTGTGTGCGTTGAAGAATGAATTGGCTCACCAGCCAGCCTTCTAAACTTAACTCCTGGAGACTGAAGTCTACAGATTCATGAGCTTGTTCTGTCTATTCCTATTAGAGAGAAAAAAACCAATGAACCTAATGATTCACTCAAAACTATCGGGAGTGAATCCATCCTAACACTAGATTTCAGAACCACAAAAAACTAACACAATAAACTAATGATCACTGTGCTATGAGATTTTACAGGCATTTGTTAACTTTGCTAGAGCGGTTGGCACAGGTAAGGCAAATCTCCTTGACAAGATTTTGCATACTGAGGTTGGACAGCAAGGGTCTTACATTCCCCAAATGTACAAAATGTGTGCATGAAAAGCTGATGGGTTTACTTTTTCTGAAACTCGTGAATAGTGAAGCTGGTTCTGGAGTATGAATTCCATACTGCACAGAGTTTTAAGAAAGCTCGCTGCCACCAGCATATGCCCACACCTGCAAATATCAATACAGCAGCAGTGGGAATTAGGGAATGGAAAAAATTTGTTGCAGACATTGCACCGGGAAGGAAAAAAACTTGGGTCACACTTTAGCTATGGATGGGGTGGGCCTCAAGATCAGGCTTCTCAAAACCTTGAGAGTAGAGTCCCAGCTGCCGGTGCAAAGTGCACTCCCATCAGATGATACCCCAAGGCAGCTTACACGATTGCTGTGACCACTCGGCAAACCTCCTCCCAAGTCTGTCACCACCTGAAACTCACAACAACAGACCAAAGACAACCTTAGCAAACAGGACTACCAAAACTGATCAATTGATTGATCTTGTGGGTAGCTAATGATTTCAACTATATATATCTCTAAGAATTTGCGGAGAGAAATCTCCACAACAAGAATTTGGAGGTAGCACAACAATGAGCGCAGTCATAACCTCCTCACTCACAAAGTGTCAGATCATGGGCTTCTTCATCACAAATAACAGTGATGAGCTGCCATAACTACCCACTGACTTCATCAGCTCCTGACAGTGACATTCCACTACTAAAATGTTGAAATCTTTGCCCTGACATAAACTCGAAATACCTGAGACATTACTTATTGGTAGCTTAATAGCAAAAGGTGACAGCCATTGTTACCTCAGCCAGAAGTGTGTCCCAGGCATAACAGTTACCATTTGAGTAACCAGCAAACAGGAGACGCCCAGAATATGAGAAAGCAATAGAAGTGACATTATTAGCAGGACCAGGTATGGCATGTGTGCTGCTGCTGTTTCGATACTGCTGCAACTCATGGCCAGTACGAGTGTCAAAGAGTCGGCAGCTACCATCATCACTCCCAGTTCCAAAATGAAGCCCATCTGGGAGAAACTGAACAGCATTTACATCATCATTGTGGCCATGAAAGGTGCGTACACAAGAGGAGGTTCTTGTGTCCCAGAGTTTTGCAGTCATGTCACATGAGCCTGACACAAACATCTTTGAGTTGCTTGCACTGATTGACACACTGCAAAAAAAAAAAATTCCACTCAAAGACATCAATCTGTGTTCTTCTCTCTTGGTGTAATCAAGTGTGCTCAACAACTAGTACAGATTCCATACAGACACAAATCCTGCCTACCAAAATCTTCACCATCTTCCCCATCTGTAAGAGTACCTCATCACGTCACTAGTATGACCAGCTGGACCGGAGTCACCTCCGAATAGAGAAATACGCTGGTTGGTTTCAGCATCCCACATAATACAGGTGTGATCTCCTGAGCTTGTGATAATGTGAGCTTCTTCATCTGGCACATAGCGACAACAAGAGAGATAGCCCTTATGGCCAACAAGTGCACAGGACAAGGGCAGATTGCCATCTCTGCCGGCAGTAGAGTTCAGGTTGAAGATAGAGCAAACGTTGTCTAGGCCACCACAAGCAACTGCATGACCACCAGGAGAAAATGCACATGCCATAACCCATGCACATGGAAGCTTGATTGCATGTGTCTTTTGGCTCGAAATTGCATTCCAGACAATAAGACGTCCATCTTGTGAAGCTGATACTATTCGTGTCCTTTCTCGATATGACCAGTCCAGTGAGTAGATCTGAACCCCCAAGAAACAACATCCACAATAAGAGCATCATGTCATGAGCAGCAGGAGGAGCAATTTGTTTTCCTTCACATTGTGAAGCAGAACCCTTCAACTGTTGGTACACATTTTTTGTCATCAACAACCATGTCAACACAAAGAAGGAAGAACAACAACAACAACAAACACAACGATGATTTGTTTCACACCAACAACCTGCCTCCTGCTGCTGCAATGAACATGGTTTCTTAGCTTGTTCATGAACAATGGTTTGTTTGCTTCAAACCCATTTTTCTTGTTGAGAAAAAACTCAAAATGCTGGTTGATGAATGATGGGTGAGGAAGGATTGTTCATTCCCATTAGAAGAAGAAGCTCAAAAACCAAAGGTGCACCACGCACCTTGCCTGTGTGTCCTTGAAGAGTTCTGCAGCACCTGAAAGCATTGACATTGAATTTCACTGCTGTTCGTCCAAGACTCTCGGCATATGTGGCTACTGTGGTGGTCCACCCCCCAACAACAACAACAACAATCCCCAACAAAATCCTCACATCAGGAGGCACACACTGTAAGAATTCACAAATTTTCACAAAGCTACAGATATTGCTCTCTCATGAGCAAGCTCTGAAAACCAGCAAGTCTTCAGCATTGTCTTCTTCGTGCACAAGAAGGAGAAGAAAAAAAAGAAGAATCATTGTCTCGTTGCATAAGGAGAAGAATGACGAGCAGTCATCTCTTACAAAAACACACTGGAAGCTTTGAGCCAGGAGAAGCTCTCAATCCTAGAGCTTGTTTCGTCTTTTGCTTGCTGCTCTGACTTCTGCGCACAAACATCTCTCTGTGTCTCTGTGTCTCTGTGTCTCTCTATGTGTCTGTGTCTCGGTGGTTGAGCGATGAGCACTTGGGGTTGGTTTTTCAGATTCTTGCTTTGTGCTTGCAAAGCTAGATTGGGAGCTCTTACTTATGATTGTTGGATTTGAAGAAGAAGAGAATGGAAGACGATCTATCTATCTAAGAGCACGATGAGAGTGTTGGTTGGTTTGTTTGTTCCCGTACTTACCATCGGTGTCGAGGAGCGAGGCACGTTTGATGCGCAATTGGTCTCTCAGGTTGTGCACTTCCGCCTTGGCCGCTGCGTGGCGCTCTCGGAGATCAACGACAGACATACCGTCCTCTTCTCTCACTCTCTCTTTCTCTGTCTCTCTGTCCCTCCTCACCCTTCCAGCAGCTTCGCCTGTAGTCTAAGCTTTCATCAATCTAAGACGAACTCACACAACAACACTTCCTCCCGTCTCCTGCTGGCATCATCTGCTTCATCTTCAAGCGAGGCAAGCGAGGATGAGGAGAGGAAGAAGAGGAAGAAGAACTCCATGGCGAAGATGATGATGACGACGCTGATGCGAGGAGAGAATGAGAAGAAAGACGGCGTCTTTGGCGGCATATCAATCCAGTTTTCGCGCTCCACCCTTTACTATATTCTTCCTTGCTCCCTTCCTTTTTGGCTTCCGTGTGTCTCTCTCTTACTCTTTCTCTGTCTCCCTCGCCGCGCACAATCCTCTGTTGTCGGTAGTCACTGTTTTTGTTGCTACCCTAGATTCACCACCTAGAGACGAGGAGGAGAACAAGTCAGAAATCTAATCTGAAAACGAGTCTTTGTCGCGACACTTGCATGTGCATTCACAGTTTGCGGCATGTCTTGTCGATTCTCCAAGTCTTCATCAATTCCAAGCTCAATCTGCATTTTCTAAAGCTTTTATGCAACGCAATCCAGGTTTTGCTTGGGTATGTCGAGCTCGAGCTTTTTGCAACCTTAGCTTCAAAATCTCTCTTGCTTTCCGCAACCTTAGCTTCAAATCTCTCTCCCTCTCTCTCTCTCTTTCGTCTCTCTTTTGCTGCAACCGATCTGCAAACGACAAGATCAGCCATCAAGTTTACTCTCAGCTGACAGGTCTAGAGAGAGTCTTATCAGGAACAGGTGGCAACGCTGTGTTTTTTTTTTTCCTCTGTCTTCCTCTCATCAGAGTAGAGTTAGTACCTCTTGTTGTTTGCCTTGTGTGTTGTTGTGCTAAATCTTCGTGGGTTTCAGAAGACATCTATCTTTTGTTGCCGATAATAATAAATCTCCCAACAACAAACAACAACAATCCTTTGTGGGTTGTGAGAATTCTTCTGCTTCTTCTTCTTCAAGCGATCCATCAACACCCCATCCACAACAATCACAACGACAATGATCAAACACCAAAATATGTCTGTCCTCCCAATTGCAGAAAAAACTTGTTGGCTACATTCTCTTGGTACTATCTCTTGCTTGCTTGTTGGCTACAATCTCTGGCTTGCTTGCTTGCTTGTTGGGTACAAGCTCTTGGTACAATCTCTTGCTTGCTTGTTGGTTACAAGCTCTTGGTACAATAATCTCTTGCTTGGTTGCTTGTTTGTTGGGTACAGTCTTGTGATGCTTTCTTGATGTATATACATGCACATGTCGTGCTGCACATACAGTCCATTGCTAAGATGTTCGTCATCAATCAACGAACGACACAAGCAGCATGGCATTGTCTAAATGATTGTCGTCTCTTGTGTTGACTGACTCCTGACTCCTGAGTCCTTCTTCTTCGACAAATCCCCATTTCAATTTTGGGGTTGACCACCCGAAGAGACAGTTTGTGCTGCATCGTCATCACCGTCGTCACTGTCATCATCTTGTGCACGTCTTTGGTTTGCAACTTTGCAGAGTACCAAATTTTCTCACGCACGTTTTTTTTGCAATTCCTCAAGTTTTGGTTTGACTTTTCGATTCTGTGGTCATTCAAATTTCATTCTATGTTGGGTTGACGATGGTGACGACCACCATCGCCCATTGGGGTTGGCAAAAACTTGAGACAGAACAAGAACAAGGCAAACACAAGTCAACTCTGGTACTTACTTCCTCAAACTTCTCACATTCCCCCTTCATCCTCATAACCAAGTCTGAAGGGTTCCTCATCTTTCTTTCAAGGGGTTTTTGTCTTTGAAGTTTGAAGAAGTTTTCTTCCTCTTTGAAGGTTGTTCCTCTTTCTTTGAAGAAGGGTTCATGGGTCAAGTACAGTAGATTGCAAAATGATCAATCACATTGCCTTCAAAACAAGTCTCTAAGTGCTTGTCATGCCACAATCTGCAAGCTGCCTCTTTCCAAAGCTTTGAAGGGCAGACAACACTTTCTGTCTTCACATAAAATTTCACTCCACAGTCAGCCACTTCTTCAGATTGAAAGAAAGTGACTGAAAAGCAGAGGAGCTTGGTGAAGAAGGACCCGGGAGTTTGTTGAAGGACCCTGATTTTATACCTTAGTTTTGGGCATTGAAGCTTCTTCTTCCTGTGGGGCTGTGTTTTTTTCTTATGACTGAAATCACTGGGATTGCAAAACAAACCCAGAACAACAACCATGCACTAAAACTTCCTGCAATCAACAAGAGATGTTGTTCATGTCAAGTAGGAGGTGATGAGGAGGATGTGATAAGAGGTTGTGCTTGCTTTCTTAAGTGTCTTCTCTCAATCTCACCTCTGGATTTCCACAGTGTTAGTGTCAAGTAGGTGATGAGGTCGGACAATGCTTATAGCATGGAACCCTTGAACTTATGTAGTATGCAAACATGATGGTGGAAGCATATGTTCTTTCAGTGAGTTCACTATCTAAACACACATCATGTAAGCAAACCCCAAAGTGAGTGGTTATGTAAGCATTGCAAAGAACCAAGCATGTTTTGTCATTTATGGATTGAAGAAAGGCAAAGACTTAATAGAGGAGGAAAAACATACCTATATGGATTGAATGAAGGCAAAAATTGAATAGAGGAGGAAAAAACACATGGATCAGAACAAAGGTGAGGACTCAATAGAAGCAAAATTGAACAACAAAAGGATGATCATGGGGACTTTGAAATTTGTGAGCTGATGATTGCATTTTGATTCCATTTGCACTGACAGAAATATCCACAATCATGTGGTGGTAACTCACTAACTTGATGCAATGGGATCCAAAACCCCATTTGTACATACTGCACTGACATTGGGCAAGCAACTTCTCTTGCTGCTATACCAATCGAATTTAGAGATTTTACTACCAAGACCACTTGTGTAGGAAAACACTGGATGTGCACCTCCTATATGAATTGCGTCTTCCCTTCTATTTGTGACACTAATTGAATTGTGTGATTTACAGTGACTTGCAAAGGTTGAGGTCTACCCACATCATCTACTTACAGAGGTTGACATTTACCTATATCATCTACTTGCTTGACAGAAATTTCTTCAATTTCTTTCAATGTTTGGATTTGAATTTGTGGGTAGATGAAGGATTTTAGTTTGAGGCCTCGGGATTTTGTGCTAAATTTATGTTGATGGGTTTTTTCCAGGGCTTCAAATTTGGGGGGGTTTAGGACTTTGAGAGAAGTGTAAGTGTCTATTCCTCCTCCTCTTGAGTTCTTCCATTGGCTAAGCTCAAGAAAACTTGTTCAAGTGTGCTTTGGCTCACGTTATAATCTTCTAACCCTAATCTATCTTTCTCTCTCTCTAATGCACTGAATGCTAGTGACAAGGAAAAGTCCTTCATGGGAAGACAATATTTGACTCTTGTTCCATGCTCCTCTTCAAGTCTTGCACCTGGAAATGTCAGCAACATAAATTGTTGTAGAGCTGGTATGGCTTCACGGTTTTTACATCTTAGCTCCACTGTATAACCTGCTCAAAAGAGAAACAAGACCACACAACACCCACTGCACCTCGTGACTTCTGACTTCTCTTTAACAAATGATTTTCAAACTCACAATTGCAAGTCTAGTAGTGCATGACAAAAAGGCTCAGAAAGTGCCAGAAAGCACTGAATACTCTTGGTAATGAATAGATAAAGTGTAGGTACCTTGGCCAAACCGTGATTTGACGTGTTGAATGGAACCAAGGCACACAAAGGTGCCAGCAACCATGACCCCAACGCGCCCACATAGAGCCTCACATTCCTCCATGCTATGAGTTGTGAGTACCACACTCATGTCACGCTCTGAGACCGAGTCTGTTATCAAATTCCACATCCCTCTCCTTGAGACTGGATCCATCCCGCTACTTGGCTCATCCAAAAACACAACTGCTGGATCTCCCACCTGCGCACCAATCCTCCTCACTCTCATTTAGACAATAATTTCCAATAAAATAACAATGATTTTAAAAAGGGTCAATTTGTCAAAGAACTAGTTATTGGGCGGGTTCAACAATTTTTTGTGTGAGCGCCATGCAACCTACCAGTGCAATTGCAAGTGCAAGTTTGCGCTTATTGCCACCGCTATAAGATCCAGCCACACGATCCACATACTTTTGTAGTCCTACAGCTTGCACCAAAGAGTTCACAACCTCCTGCACATGTATGTGTGGCACACCTTTCAAGCTAGCATACATGTGCAAATGTTCTCTAGCTGTCATCAAGTCCAGCAGTGGATCAAACTGTGGGCAGTAACCCATTTGCCTCCGTGCTGCTGTCAATTGTGTCAGAACTGAGTAGCCATTGATAGATGCATTGCCACTTGTTGGCTTGATATCTCCACTCAAAATTGACAAAGTTGTCGTCTTTCCTGCTCCATTCACACCTCTGCATCACATCCCCCAACCAAAACTTTCCTTCTTCAGCAGCTTCTCAAGCAAATGCTTTTCCACATTGAATTGTGTATCTAGAAATTTCTAGCTGTACATAAGGAAAAAAAATTCTGATAAAACTTTGAGACTTACAAGAACCCGAAGCATTCGCCTCTGTGGATGCCAATAGAGAGGTCTTTCACTGCTACTTTTGCAATGTCAAGTCCTCGTCCTGGGAAAACTTTCCAAAGGTGATGCATTATAACAGAATCTCCCTGAGTGAGTCCAGTCTCCACTCTTACCCTTTCATTGCTCACATCTGGATCCTCTCGTCTTAATGGTGACGCCTCTGCACACCCAACAACGATGTGAATTTCAGAATATTAGAAGCACTGACCTGAACATAACAATTGCACACCAAAAATCTAACAGCACATGATGGCATAACCCCTTGATCGAAAGATAGCCTTGAACTGCAAGGATGCTGAATATACAAAATCAAAGTAAGGAAAAAAAAAATCTGTGAAGAGGAGGAATCTGTGAAGACTAACCCTGTGCCAGTGGAGCAAACACTGCAGATGTGATAGCACTGGAAGAAGATATGTATGTTTGCATGGAACGCCAGAGCGATAGTGGTATATCATTTTCAATGAGAAGAGTCAACAAAAGGTACCCAAAAACTTCAGTTGCCATCCATGTCAAAGGACGCCCCAATACATCCCAAGTATATGGATTTGATGGCTGTCCAGACACAGTGCTCTTAAGGTCTAATGCTGATAAGCTCACAAGCCCTCTTCCCAAATGAAAAGGCGGGAAAGGCTTATACAAATACATCAGCTTCTCATTCAAAGCCTGCAAAAGCACACAATCAATCATCAAAAGAAACTGGGAAGAACAGCCTATGTGATTAGTAGTCCTGATTCATACGAAAGGAGAATTTTTGTGCCCCTCATGTGCTGGGTTAGGAGCATCATTTGCTAGAAAAAGCAATCACTGAATCCTCAAACCTTGATCCTCATACCCAAAATACTCATAACAATGTGAAGTACTAGGATTAGTACCTTTGTCTCATCAAGTGCACCCATTACAAGACTCCCAACAACCATGGCAAATCCTGTCACAAAATGTATTCCAGCAATTGCCACCTACATAACACAAGGTGGTCAAGAACTAGCAACCGAAAAAAGCCAGTAAACTTCATGTGAGACTTGAAAAGCGTTCAAAATGCATTTATTGTTGATCACAATCAATTTGACTACTGACTTGGAAAAGAAGATCCTGCCAAATTCATGCTTAATGAATAGACATATCAAAACTAAAAGGACCCCTAAGGAGGAGGAGGAGGAGGAGGAGGAGGAGGAGGTCAGCATTGAATCAAGAGGTCAGACAACAATGATAGTCTACCTGTGCATTGGCATGGTTGGAGAAGGCGAATGAGTAGCAATATGTGAGAGGTATAACAGATGCCCCAAATGACATCAGAAGTGCAAGAACAGCACCTACTTTAGTCCATGAGCCAATGAAAGATTGATCTTGGTATGCCACAAATACCAACATTGTAATTGCAACTATTGCTGTGTACATGATCATATCCCATGTGTATGTTGCCATCCAATACGCAATTCTGCTTCCTCCACTCACAATCTACAAAACCCACCCAAAAACTCCAAATTTTTCAGATCAAGCAACAAAATGAATCAAGACACCCATTATAAAACTGCATGATGAAACCCACCACAGAAACAAAACATCCATGATAAAACTGCATGACACATTTTGGAAGAAAATTTGTATCCAAAAAGAAATTCCAAAGAGAAATCATAGCAATGACAAAGATGAAGGTTTGTTGGTAGTGTTGGTGTTGATAAAAACTTTTTACCTGAAGAAGCTTGGCTTTGACAACGCGTTCACGCACAACAAACACAGCGAAGCTGGCAGCAAGATAACAAAAGGGAATGAGTATGAAAAGAGCAGCCAAGACAGTCAACACTGTCTGTAACCGGAGGGATTCATTTTTGGTAAGGGGGAGTGGATGGCTTGAAACAAGGAAGGAAGTGGAATTATTTTTCACAGCTGCTTGGAGTCGAGCTTGTGCAAGCTCTTGAATCAAAGCTGGAAGTGAATGGTCAGAGGTCGTATTGAAGAGGAAGGTGACTTGAGAAACCACACCATTCCCACTCTCTGTTTGCAAGAGTTTCTTCATGGTTTCATTCACATCAAAAGATGGCATATATTTCCAATTACTTGATGCTTTTGTTCTATTTAGAACCTTTTGAAGTTCCGTCCAGTTGAAATTACGTAAAGCAGATGTGTTGAGTTGTGGCCATAATGTATCATTAAACACAAGAGCACCTGCAAGAGACCCATACATATTGAAACCAAAGAATTAGGTTTTCTACTTGCACCAAATGTACCCAAAACAATATTCCAATAGATCTACAATTTTGCAATGCATGGGTCAAAGAGGAAAACAAACTCAAAGATTTCAAGTCCAATCAATGCAATTGTGATGACATGTGGGTCAAGTGGAAAAACAGAATCAAAGATTTTGCTTTTAACTTGAGAGAATTGATGCTTACCAAACCGAGCAGGTTTGAGCGAATAAGTCTCAAGGAGTTGCTCACTCAATTGCACACTGTTCTTCAACCCAATGTCTTGTGCATAATATTCAAGGTAATCATTTCCATGCAAAAGGGACAAAGCATCATCACTGTGAGGTGCTCCAACCACCACAGGAACGATGGTCTTCAAAGGTGAATCCTTGCTGCTCGTGGGTGTATACATCCTGAAGTTGAGCATCAGTTCGGGACCCGCAGGATCAATGTTGAGCTTCAAAATCAGCATTACAAACGAGATGACTACAACTGGAAGCAGCACTGAATTAATTAAACCCTGCCAAGGAAACACACAAATCTTGTTAGTTCATTGCTGAGAGACAAGAGCACACACTAAGATCCAATTATGGCAATGGAAATTCCCAGTGATGCACTAATTCCAAAAATTAGCAAGGAATGAAAGATTCAAGCACCTTAAGATCACGCCTTGCAATTAGCACACGCTTCTTGAACATCTCAAAAAATGCTCGTAGAAAGCTGCTCTCACTCAATTTCCTGGAATAGCTGAATCCTTGCACCGGAACCACAACATCGTGTCCATTCTGGTGGGTATAAGAGGTACCATTATAAACAATTCCATTCAGTTTTGGTTCTCCATTTCCATTCTGTGCTGCAACTTGATGGCCATTGATGCCATTGATGCCATGCCCATTCTGTGCTCTGACTTCATGGCCATTGATGCCATTGATGCCATATCCATTCTGTGCTGCAACTTGATGGCCATTGACACCATTGACACCATACCCATTCTGTGCTGCAATTTGATGGCCATTGCTTACTTGCACTGGACTTTCATGAACATGGATTTGGCTTTCACCACCCTGTTGAATTGTGTTGACAGCTTTGTCCAAAGAGAAGACATTGCCTTGGTTTTTTGATGTTTGATCATCAACAGCCAAGCTAAGGAAAACTTCCTCTAAAGTTGTCATGGAAACACCATATCCACTGATGTGAAGAGCCTCTTTCTGCTGCTCAAGCTCTTGAAACAATTGGGCAAATGCAGCCTTGTTTGTGAAGGGTAATTGGAACGTCATCTCTCCTCCTGCTGAGCTTAACAAGACAGCTTCAGGTACATGTCTTTGCACCAAGTCTGAGACCACTGAGTCATTGCAAGCAATGCTACTCCGCGTCATGCTCAAATTATACCCAACTCCAAATTTCGCCTGACATCGCATACATGCATGTGCCCCAAACATCTTCCACAATTAGAGTACTACCAAAGTGCAGAATCCAAAGGACATAACAGCAATCTCCAAAGGAAACAGAAAATTTTGGAAGTGTAAAAGATCATTATTTCCTCCTTTATATCTCCTCTCTACTACCAAGCCACCTACCTACCTTGAGAAACAAGCTGCTACCGCAGCATCTGAGACGACCTTCACTCATGATGGCAATGCGGTCACAAAGAAGGTCAGCTTCATCCATGTAATGGGTGGTGAGGACAATAGCACGGCCAGCTTTAAACTTTCGCAGCAATTCCCAAACACTTCGCCTCGATTGTGGGTCTAACCCTGACGTTGGCTCATCAAGAAACACCACCCTTGAACCTCCTATCATTGCAAGACCCATCTGAAAAAAAACCAATTCCAACAAGCACCAAACACGCATATCTATATTGAGATCGATCTATGTATTCCATTTCCATGGAAATTGAGAATTTTTTTGAGTGAGATTTGACAACTCCCTAGCTAACTCAAGAATTGCTTGGTGCTGAATTTGAGAGTTTTGAGTTGATGAAAAATTATTATTATAGAACTTACCTGAAGCTTTCGTTTCATGCCACCAGAGAGATTAGAGGCTCGTGCATGAAGCTTGTCTTGTAATCCCAATCTTGTTACCATGTCTTGGACTTCTTCATCTACATAGAGCTTTGGAACTCCTTTCAAAGAAGCAAAAAGCTCAAGGTGTTCCTTGACTGTCAAGTAATTGAAAAGCACATTCTGTTGTGGACATACGCCTATAGTCCTGTGCATAATTTCCAACCGCAAATTGAAACATCCACCCACCCACACAATCGATCATGAGAATTAAAACAATAATGTTTTCTCCTTCCTCTTGCAATCTCACCTCACCGACTGCATTACAAAAAATGTTCCAACAAAAACACCAAACATATATATATATATATATATATAGAGAGAGAGAGAGAGAGAGAGGGAGAGAGAGAGGGAGCTTGAAGTTATATTGCAATAGAAACTGAGAATCTCTTTTGTGAGATTTGTCAACCCAAAGGTGCAAATGGAAAAAAAGGAGAAATTAGTTCAAACCTTCGGATGTTGTTCATGTCTTGGCGAATGCTGTGACCCCAAATAAGCGCATCACCGGATGAGGGTCGAATGAGACCCGTAAGCATGGAGATAGTAGTTGACTTGCCTGCTCCATTGTGACCCAACAAAGCTGTGATATGATCCTCATATAAATCCAATGTAAGATCTTCAACCGCAACTTTCCCACCCGAATACACTTTGCGCAAGTTACGAATCTGCACTGCGGGTTGTTGATGATGCCCATTGGATAAATAAGGCTCATTATTGTTGTTGTTGTCATTGTTGGTATGTGAGTTTTCCTCCTCATCTGCATGAAGTCTCTGCATTAACAACGAAGTGAATTTTTTTCATTGTCAGAAAACTCACATGCACCTGATCCTCACCAACAGCAACACCTGGAACAATTCATTAAACATAACCCAAATGAAATCTTTGCATCAAACACATACTAATTAGGCAAGAATGTGCTTGAAAAACAAACAAGCACTTCATTAATCACCCGTTCATCAGCTTCAAATTCTAGTTTTTGCAAGTGCCAAAATGTGATACATATATTGAACCTTATATTGTGCTGTTGCCATGTCCTTGTGATTGCTCCACCAGTAAGAAGGTGAAAAGAGAAACCACGGTGATCGTACTGCACCAAATTCTGATGGCAAAATTTGCTCCAAGTACCTGAAATGTTTGTTTTTTTTTTCCACCCGGGAAAAGATTCATTAATAACATGCTTTCTAAAATTATGGACAATCTAAGAACAAAAAAGATGACCACTTTCTCACAAATGTACATTAAACCCAAGTTTGCAAATTTCAAAGGAATTAGCTAATTGAGGTCAATAAAAGGTTTGGGTGGTTGTTGTTTTGTGTGTTGCTTACCATGCCAATGCAGCATATAAACAAATGTCGATTAGCAAAAGTGCAAGAATGAAGGCCATTGAAAATTTATCTTCCAAGATATTACCCCATGTCATACCAAATCCAGCACCTTCATAATGGCCCACCAAGTCCACTCCTGTGCACATTCACAAACTATTGTTAAAACCTTGAACTTTATGTTTGTGCATGCACATGTGCACATGTGCACTTTCAAACGGCAATCCCAGCTTGCGTTTTGCTCATCAAAAGTGCAAATAGTACCTCAGCTCTGGAAATTATTTAGCTGTAGCAGATTAAATTTTCATACTACAATTCATTACCTGAACTATAAAAACAATGGTTTTGCACAATCAAAAACGACCCCAAGACTAATTTGAACATTTAGGGGGTGGGAGGAAGAGATTTGTGTTGTACCAAAAGTGAATGCTGTAGGCGGAAGTAAAGCAGCAAAAGATTTGCCCTGAATTGCTTGCCCACCACTCGCACGAAAGAAGATGTAACGCGGCATAATAGCACCAAAATGTATAAAGGGTGCCACAATTGCTGCAAGCTTAGCTTTTGAAAAGAAGACTGATAAGAAGAAGCCTGTAAGAAAAATCCAAAGATGTTACTATATTGTTGGAAGTGAGTGCATTCAACAATATTAAGACTTGCAATTTGAAAATGCCTCATCTGGATGTAGCACATGGCAGGTGGCAAAGAGAGACAATAGAGAGAGAAAAAAGCATTTACCAAATGAAATCAATGATGCTGTAAAAAGGAAGAAGAGCAGAAACAGAATGCTTAGATCACTGCAAAGAAAAAACCAATTTCAAAACGCAAGGTTCGATCAGGTTCTTGGTGTAAAGCAATCAATGGATTTCCTCACTGATGTGGTGTTTGGGAAATTAAAATGCAGCTAAATCATCATTGTTGTAGTGATTTCAGTTGCTAGATAAAAAGCCGTGAATAGAGGAAACTCATCTCAACATAAAAGATAACAATAAGCATCTGAGGGTTAATGCAAGATCATATGTATGTATGTGGTTAGCAAACTCAAACCTGTGGGGGAAAATAGTGAATGAAAGCAATAAGGAAACTGATAATGAGACCATGAAGAATACTGCCTGCATTTAAAGACCCACAAATAAGGAAATCAAGACCCACAGTCTGCTTAAAGTCTAACCTTGATGATCATACCGCATCTAAATTCAATTCCAATTTTGGATCTGCTGAAAAATGGAGTCTTCGAGTTGGAGCGATTATACATGGACTTTTTTGGCAATCTTTGGTCAAAGAAAATTCTAGGCCCGTAAAAACAACAAGTATTGGACGGTAAAGCAATTGAAGAAGTATTGGGTAGTGTGTGATTGATTGATTGTCTCACGAAAGTCAAACATACCATATATGTCAACAGCCATGATGTTGAAAATACCCAGGGTTTCAATCCCATTATATACATAGTCTCTTTTGCTCTTGTCTCCTTCTCCTCAACCAACCCCTGAAATGGGTAGGAAGATTTGTGAGTGGGCTAGATAGCAATGGATTAAACCTTAAAAGCTATGTGTGTCCTATCTCTACGAGAAAGAAAAAACCAAAACACTCAAAACACTTGAACACAATGAGAAAATGAGGAAATTTTGACTCCTCCAACACCCAAAAGATTTAAATTGGCTGACGTGAAAGAATTTACTCTGAGTCCTCCTCCCATCTGCATTACCTTGACAAGCATACCCAGTGGATAGAGTGTGGAGAGGCACATCATTAAGCCTAGCATTGGTCCAACCTGCAAAAACCAAGGAAGGAATGTAAAAAATCACAAACTCAACGATTTTGATCGCCTTCTCAAGTTTGTCTTTGAACTGATTACTAGCTTTTCAAGTATCTTTCTTGATACGTGCATCTACCATTTTTAGTATGGCTCCATTTGGGTCAGAACAGATGACGAAGCCATGAGCAGTTAACATCATCACAGTGAAGGACTTAACCTCAAATCAACATTGATACCTCTGGGCAAGTAGGCATTTTGTGAACTATTGATCAATCTAATGCAGCAAAAACATACCGCCTTGTAGAATTTGTTGCGAGAATGTGCGGGAACTGGAAAAGCCGCACCCCACATCAATCTTTTGTCCAGAACATCATCAGTTTCTTCAGACTTTGGAGCAAGCTTCAAGACATATGAGTTGATAGCATCCTGCTCTCAAGAAACAAATACACAAGAAATCCACACTATTTCAATCATTTAGAGAAAAACACACCCCAAAAAAAAAAAAACCTAATCTTGCATTGCTTAGAAAATCTCTCAAGCTTTTCACTCAGCAAAGTTTCCACAGAAGCTAACTCTTTTCAACGCAATGCTGTACCTGCAAGCTAAGGAAGCCTGAGGTGTAATAGTGCTTGTAGTAAGTAAGAAGCCCAATGCGATGCTTATGAATCGTTCTCCATGTGCGAGGAACAGTTGTAAAATTCATGCGGATTTTGTAGTCTACTTTCCCATTCAAAGGATCCATTTGATTCACAACAACTACAGCCCAAATTGGACTGTCAAACTCTGTATCAAACAATGCTGACTTCACAGCTTCCTGCAAGACATAATCATCATCATCAACCCATGAATTCTCTCAAGTCACAAAACCAATGGTTTTTCTTCACAAAAACAATGTAGTCAAGATCATTATATATATTAGACTAGCTCATGTCCACAGATGTGTTTTTTTTTTCTCCTGGATCCGAGTTCTTATGATGAGCACATTGGCAATGTAAAGAAAGTTATCATCTGCACAAACTTTAATAACTCAAACAAGATTTGTTTCAGGCTTTTACCTCCTCACTTATGAAAGTTCCTCCATAGACTTCCCTGAAAAGCTGCAAAACAGGGGAAAGAAAGAAAAAGAAGCAGAGAGGTTAGTAACAATATATATTGATTGCAATAATAATTAATCAAGACACCCATCATTCCAACTGAACATAAAGAAGGATCAAAATCAAAACTCGAGATCAGCAAGTGAATGCTTGAACTTATGGCATTTATATTGGAGAAATGCTCAAGATGGAATTTTGGTAATGGCAATTGGATTAGAGCAGCAGCACACTGAACACAACTGAGATTACAGCAAAGTTCTGGACACTAAGTCTTATGAAGTACCTCAGTCTCAGATGTCAAATGATTCACAAGTCCCGCAACTTCACTTGAGTTGGGTGCAAATGTAATGCGCCCCAATGAAAGCAAATTTCCAAGCTGCAATTTGGAAAATGAATTTTCACCCAGCAATTTAGGTAATTAATTATTAATCAATCAATAACAGTGTTGGGTGACATGCAATTCAGGAATGAGAAAACTGGAATAAATAAATAAATAAATAAAAATTCAAAAGCCCTTGAAAAAACTAAGTGTGATTTACTTAAAAACAAAACTTTTTTCCAATTGTTCTTTTTGATGATGAAGAAAAGTGCCTAGTAAGTACCATGTTTCCAAAATGTTGTTGGATGCGGATAGCCTCCTGATATTGTCCATTGTTCACTGCACCCATTTTGATGAATCACACACAAAATCAATCACCCATTGCATGATGCACACACAAAACCAATCACCCACAAAATCAAAACCATTTCATGAATAACCCACAAATTCAGTCGCCCATTTCACGAAGCACCACAAAATTCAATCTTAAAAACCTCAGACCTTCAAAGAGTTGAAATAGATACTATGTCTGTCCTTTTTTTCCACTTTTTGCAGTGAGGAAATTTATTACAAATGCTGAAGCACTTTCAGAGACAAGAAGCCAACAACAACTTCACGACGGAGTTGAAAGAATTGTCAACAAACAACCAATTGAATGGTAGTATGGCAAAATTCAATGAGCAAAAAGAAAAAGAAAAGGAAACAAAAAAGACAATTAATTTGTTTTGCAGTACATGAAAAACACCACCTCACATTCAACACATATTGAAAAGGAATTTCAAGAAACAACATACCGAGGACTTTTCGTATGAGCTTGTGAAGTGCAACAAAGCCATCGAAAGTAGGTATAGGTAGTGGGCCATGATATTGACTAAATGTCTCAAGAGCATTTGACACTTGTGTCCCCGTGTCCATGCACTTCAACGCAAGTGACAACAATACAGGGGACAGAGGAATCGCACTTGTAAATATCTCTTCTTTTTTAAGAAACTCATCTATAGTCATGCTGCTTGTCGAATTCATTTCTGACATCCAGTTGGTATGATTCATGAAATCTGCTTGTTTGATCAATGCCATTGCCAATGCTAGCTCATCCCATTTAAGGTCCTGCAGCAGCATCAAACCCACCCACCAGATGCTGAGTTCTTCCAAAAGCTCGATGAAGCTTTTTGCATGATCCAAGTTGAGCTCTAATTCTCTTCTCCAAGATAAGTGTGTAATTGAAAAAAAATTATAACACGAATTTTTTCTGGCACCCAAAAAAGCTTGATGAATTTTTCAAACTTGATGTTCAAAGAAAACAACAAGTTTGATGAAGATCTTGACCCCAAAAAAAATTCTTACCTGTATTGAGAGCAATTTCTGCGGTGGGCAGAATTCTAGTAGGCTCCTGGGTGTGAGGAACTCGTCTCTGAAAATGGGAGGAGTTTCATTGACTGGAAATTCCATGACAAAGTGTTCTTCTATGCTCTTTGACCATCCCCACACGATGAGTGACATCATGAGCAATGGACTGATGAGTTCCATCACTGTTTGTACCCATCCCCGCTTCTGCAAATGAAATGAACACTTAATTCCAGAAAACACAAAAAAAACATAACTGCCAAAACTCAGATACTGCAACAAAACTCCAACTCTTTGAAAATTATTACTCTCAAAACAGGTCCTATAGAATCCACCACAACTGAATTTATACTACCCATTTGCAAACTGAACACAGGTCTTGTAATGAGTTTGCAATCAAAAACCTGCAGCTGCTCGTAGACTCCTGCAAAACAACAAATCAAATGCTGGAAAGGGAAAAAAATGAAAAACCCTTGCATGGGGTTTATGTTCTCCTCGTTCCAAGGCAGATAGATATAGTACCACTCATCATCATGAACCTTGCATTTGTAGTTGGATTAGTAGTATCTAATTCTAACTAGATTAGTGTTTGATTAGTGTTTGATCACAGAGTGCAGAGCAGTTCATAGAACTGCACCTGAGGTCCAAGAGGAGCTTACAATACCTAATCCTAAGTGCAAATCTCAGGCAGAGTCATAAATGTAGGGCAGCAAGTAATATTTTCTTCAACCCTGCAATTGCAAATCTCAAGCACACTAGGTAGCTGCTACTTCAGTTATGAAAGAATCGCACTCTCCTTGAAGCTTAATTTCATGTGCACCCACAAAACTTCTCTCCATCCCTAGTTCTGCATCGAATTCTGCATCTCACTAGATTTGCAATTTGCAGGTAGGAATCTATTTTTTGTCGTTCTAGTTTCCTCATGATCATACAGACATTTATCTGCCATCAAGTGGGATATGAATCCATGGATTGCATATTTGCCATTGAGAAATCTAAACTAGGTATTTTTCTGCTCAGGATTTTGACCATACAGCTGGAAGGTACTCGGCTAATTGCAGCAACAAAACCCACTGATTTTTTTCAGTCAGCAAAATTAGAATTGAGAGGAAAATTGCATAAAAGGATGATCTTCAACATAAACTTGAAATTCAAAGCATTCATGATTCCTGAGCTCCAAGCAGAGATTTTCTAAAACCCAATAAAAATGGGGTTCAACAAGGGAAGAAATTGTACTCAACCAATTGACAATGACATTTAGGTCAGCAGAGAATCTGGGATCTATGCAAATTTTATTTGAACATCGTGAGCTCTCTTGATCTGCTGAAGCAAAATCAGCTTGGAAATTTTATTCCTCAAAAATTAATTCTTTTGGGTACCAGCTTAGAAATGATGATTCTCAAACAAGCTTGAATTGTACTGGAAGATTGATGGATTGATTGATTGAGAGGGGAATTTGAAGTGATTGACAAGAGAAAAAAGGAATTTGGGTTTTGGTGAAATTGATGTGCAACAAACCCACACACACCTACCTACCTTAAACAGTGAGGAAAAAAGGGATTTGGGTTTTTATGAATTCAGTGTGCAACAAACCCACGTACATACATACCTTAGAGAGCCATTGTCGCCGCAACATGGCATGGAGTTGCTGTCTACCTCTACAAGGAGGAGGCAACACAAAACCCTCCTCCTCCTCATCTTCCTGCTGCTCCCAAGCTGCAACTGGCGACCTTGCTCCTCCTGCTGCATCAATTTCATCCCATGAATCCTGATCCTCTGGCTGGACATGGGCATCGCCACCTGTGAATCCATCATGATGATTCTGCTTGCTCTGGCCCCTCTCCATGAGCTCCAAATGAGTTGCCGCAGGATGATGATGAGCGGCCATCATCCTCAATCACCCACAACCCAAATTCGCAACAAAACCACAAAACCCAAATGAAGAAGTCCGAAGAAGAAGTTGATGATGTTGATGATGATGGTGATGATCCTGCACCGCAACACCGCTAATAATTTATATTCTAATCCTCAGCAGCAGAGCTGCTGCTGCTGCTGCTGCTGCACCCACTTCTTCTTCTCCTCCTCCTCCTTCTCTCAATCCCACCCACAAAAAAACTTCCGCCTTTTTGTCTTCCCCACCACAACACTACAAACCTCCGATGTCCTGCACCTTCTTTTTTTTCCTCTTCTTCTTCTTCTTCTTCTTCTGCAAGAGCTTGAATATCTCGTCTCATCCCAGCAGCTCCAAAACAACCAAACAAACAAATCAATTCGCTCAAAACGCACCAGCTATCCGATCTCAGCTCATTCTTTCCACACAACCCAAGCTGATGAGTATGAGTCCCCAAAACAATCCAAAAACCCAAAAAACAAAAAACACACACACACACACAAAACAAAACACACCACAACCAGCAAACCCACAAACACCCACAACAACAACAACCACCACCACCACCACAAAGAAGAAGAAGAGAAGGAGAAATTCGCTATGATGAATCAAAAACACATGGGATAGATTGATTGGTTGTAGAGCTGCACCTCCTCCACCTCCACCTCTCCCTCTTCCTTGTGCTCCTCCTCAGGGGAGGGCACTTGGTGGGTATGGTGTGCCTGTTGCTGGGTGGTATGTGGTGTTGTTTCCCAGGGACTTTCTGCTGGGGGGGACTTTTTTGGGTGCCAGGGGAAGGGGGAAGGAATTTTCTGAGCTTGTGACACAAGGAAAAGGGAAGAAGGAAAGCCATAGCCATAGCCAAAACCAAAACCCAAAACCAAAGCCAAACCAAGCCAAGGGAAGAAGAAAGCAAAGGGTTTTTTTTTTTTTTTTTTTCCCCCAATTTTGTGAGATGATGGGGTGGAGCCTCTCTGATCATCTCTACAAGAGGAAATGAGCCAAATTTGGCTATAGATAGGAAAGTAAAAGTAGTTCTTTTTCTTTTTCTTTTTCTTTAAAATTAAAAAAAAAAAAGATTCTTGCTTTGTTTTGGCAAACCTTCAAGAACCCCATTTTTGTTTTATTGTCTATTGTCTAAATATGGTGACTTTTGGTTTCTATTTTCCACCCCAAAAATAAGTAAATAAAATCAAATAAAATGGAATAGAATAAAATCCTTTGTACCCTTTGCATTGGATTTTCTTTTGTCGCCATTGTGTGAATTTTGGCCCAAAAAACCCCCTTTTCTAGCTTCTTTTTCCCAAGTATTTTTAGACACCAAATTCTACACAAAACCCCTTTTCTTCCTTCTTTTCCTCAAGCATTTTCCAACACCAAATTCTACACAAAACCCACCTCTTCCTTCCTTTCCTTCCTTCCTTCTACCCAAGAAATTTTTAACACCAAATTCTAAACAAAACCCTATTCTTCCTTCCGTCCTTCTACCCAAGAAATTTTTAAGACCAAATTCTAAACAAAACCCTACTCTTCCTTCCTTCCTTCCTTCCTTCCTTCTTCCCAAGCAATTTCTAAGACCAAGTTCTAGACAAAACCCACCCACCTCTTCCTTCTTCTTCTTCCCAGGCAAATTAATTTTTGAAGACCAAATTCTAGACTAAATTATCAATGAAGCTAGTTAGTTAGTTAGTTGTGTGATTAATTTTTTTTAATATTAAATTTTTAAAATTTTAAAAATTGAGAATCTAGTTTCTTCTTTTCCATAGATCTTAAACACAAAAAAGAAATTCTTAGACAAGAAATTCTACACAGAAAAAGGACAAAGGAGCACCCTGAAACTATATATAGCTAGCTAGTTTATGATTGAGAGCAATTATTTCTAAGACACTATAGCTCTAGTAGAGTATATAGAGCCACCAGCCTTTCTTTTTTCTTTCTTTCTTTCTATCTTTTTTTTTTTTTGCTGGCTAGATAGATATATATATATATATATATAGCCAAAATGCTGTTTAAAAAAATAAAAGTGCTAAAATCATGTGTTTTTCAAGATTTCCAATAGCCATATTTCTATTTTGAATCTTAAATAAATCCCCCAAAAAAACTTTCTATACACATGGTTCAAGTAGTACTAGTAGTAGATAGCCAAAAAATATATATAGAAAGATGTTTTAAGAAAATTACTTTCATATTTAGCTTGTAACCAAATTTGACTAAAATCTTCCTATGAATCATAGCCACTTTGGCTATAACACAAAATTGACCCAAAAAAAAAAAAAAACATTGAGAATAACCTTGAACAAGCTATGTAAATATACAACTATATATATATAGATATATAGTTTCTTTCCTTCTTTCAAGGGATCTAATAAGACAAAGAACTCTACAATTAAAAAGTTTAGTAGAGCTAGATAGTGTCATTATTGAGAGCCTCTTCTTCTTCTTCTTCTTTCTTTCTTTTTTTCAAATGTGATTTATGACAAATTCTAGACACATGGGACTTTAGGACAAATTCTAGACACTTGGATTTATGGCAAATTCTAGACACTTGGGACTTAGGACAAATTCTTCAAAAAAGTCCACCATGAAGGAAGGAAGGAAGGAAGGAAGGAAGCTAGGCTAGGCTAGGTAGTATATATGCTACTACTAACAAGTAGTGTCACAAAGAGTAGCCCTCTTTTTTCCCCTCTCCTATTAATGGAATATGATCTTTAGATATATTATAATGAGTACAACAAATTTGTATGAATTTGGCTATTATTAACTAACTATAAGCCCAAATGAGTGAAGGCTTTTTGTGTGTGAGTTGTTTTGTGTGATCTTCTTATTTTGTTGGCCTCCAAAGAGGACTCTTTTTAATATGAGTCCTACACGGTAGCTTGAAGCTTGTGTGATTGTTTGTTTGTTGTCCCTTTTCTTCAACTAAGGATATATCGAGGGATGTTCTAATACCTAGTACCAATTTTAGATACCTAGTTTAATTGATTTTTTTTGTGTTTTGTTTCATTTTGGGAACAAATGGGAAAGATTGAATGCAAAGAGGGTTAAAAGAATTTTAGACACTATTTTTTTTGAAGTTAGTGTGATAAGAAGGCTCTTTCTTCTTCATCTAACCAAGTAAGGGGACTAATAAATTAAAAAATTGTTTTAATTGTAGTAGCCTACTAAGCTAATTAGGGTTGAATGGGAAGAGGAGGAATTTCTCTTTTTTTGATTTTTTTGATTTTTTTTTTTTTCCTCCTTATGCACTCCTTCCCCTAGCTATTTGTCAAAGCTCAAATATAACTTATTGGGAAGGTTGTGGAGAGTGTTTGTTGGATCCATGGCTTTTTCTTTCAAAAAAACACAAAGAGAGAAAAATGGCAAAACACAAGAAGAAGATACTTTGATTTCTTTTTTCCACCCTTTGAGTAAGGGAAAGGAGGGTGGCAATTGATAGCCATTTGTCGAGTTTTGTGGACAACAACACTACCGAGGAGGAGGAGGAGGACATGTAATTGGACACCTTTGGGTGCGTCCCATTTTTCTCCCCTCTCTTCTTCCTTAGGTGAGGTCCCCACTTCCACCCTCCCACTTACTTCTTCCACCTTGATTCTCGGAATGAGTGGTTTCTCGATTGAACATATTATTGCTTAGTTTGCCTACTATGATGGGCCGACGATGATGATGATGATGGATTTTCCTATTGTATCATGGCCCTACACGGTTATGAGAATTTCAACCTACACCCACTTCTTGCACATGTTAAATTTATATATGTAAATATATGAAGCACAACAACATACAAGGTCTTGGATTGTCAAAAGGTTGCGTGCAAATACATCAATAATGCCTCCATTTATTCATCACCGATATATATATA
>Ga0116229_10003007_pt1 | contig 27662 bp, 23 predicted proteins | sample S1TSphgellanicum_3_FD_87313 | JGI IMG/M metagenome (GOLD analysis project Ga0116229, IMG submission 87313) | Host-associated microbial communities from peat moss isolated from Minnesota, USA - S1T2_Fc - Sphagnum magellanicum MG | ecosystem: Host-associated > Plants > Peat moss > Unclassified...
AAACCCTGTTGTTGTCTTTGTCATTATTGTATAGCTAGTTCTCCTATCAATGCCAGAGCAATCTTAAATTCTGATCTGCTTGTCTTTTGTGTGTGGATAAGCTCTCATCTTGATTTTTCTCTTCGTGTTGATAGATGTTTCTCCATATTTTCTTAGTTGCTATTTGCTGCATGACAATGCCTTTGTCCCAAGCTCTATATGTTGATGAACCATACACCAAGGTTTGGTATACAAATGGAGGTGCTACTAAACACATCTCTGATAAACATTTCATAAACTTCACATCTATTCAAGAAGGCACATGGCCAATGGCCACTGGTAGTGATAAACATTTTTAGGTGTGTGATTGTGGAGATATTCCTTGTTATAATTTGTTTCATGGTGTTTAAAGACATGGAATTCTCAAAAATGTGTTATATATCCCTAATTTGTAAACAATTTTGTTCTTAATTGGTCAAGCCGAGAACAAAAGGGTTTTTACCACTTACAAGCCAAACGATTGTGAGCTTATTGATCAAGAGGGAGAAAGACAACTTGTCATAACTGGGGTTCACAATGACAAATTGTACAAGTTGAAAATCAAGGTTGCAAAGTTAGTTTCATCTGTGAATTTGGTTGCTACCATGGAAATTTTGCATACATGATGTTGATTCATGTAAGAACTTGGCAATGACTGTCAATAGTTTGTTTCATTTTGTTGATTCATTTGTGACCTTAGTAATTTCCATGGGGAATTTGCTTCAAAATGCTGATGATAACTTTACATGCATAGATGGCATTGTGTAGACAAATGTTTTAGCAAAATCATCATACGTAGATGACAATATTGAATTATGGCATAAGTGATTCTATCACATCAATTATCAGATTGTCTTGAATATTATTACTATTGTCAAAGGATTCCACATCCCAAGCAAACAAAGTTCTAAGATTTTTTTGGTGACGGATATGCATATATGGCAAACAACTTCATTCAACTTATTGAGTCTTATCCTAAACATGATTGTCAAGCTGGATCCAAAATGATGAGTTCTTCCATGAAATTTTTTGTGATCTTATGATGCTGAATCCTTTGGAAATGCTTCAAGTAATTTCTATTATACAAGGATGATTCCAATGGATTTATGTATATCTATTCCATTTATCATAAGTCATGTTTGAAACTTATTTTGTGACTAAAGGTGTGAAACATGAAGCCTTTACCTCATACATTCCAAAATAAAAGGATAATAACATAATTGTTGTTGTGATTATTCAAATTGTTTTGCATGCCAATAAACTTTTGCTCATGTTTTGGAGCCCTATGATTGTGAATATTATTGTTCATATGTGGAATTGCACATTGAACAAGTGAATTGGCAAAACCCCTTATGAATTGGTTGATAATAACCAACCTTATGTTTCCTATTTTAAGGAAATTGGCACTAAAGTTTTTCGCCATGTCCCTAAGCATCATTAAAAGAATTTGGATGTCATTGTGTGAAATTATCTCTTGCAATGGTTGATTTTATGATCTTGCCTTCATATGGTTTATGACCATTCTATTGAATTTTTTGAGCTTATAGAGAGTCTATTTGTACTTCAGGGAACTAACAACCTCCACTTATGTTAATTTGGTGATTTAGTTGGACTAATCTTGACACATCACACTACAAACAATGCTTGTCTTGTAGATGATTTTATCTCTAAAGATCAGATTCATGCTTTTGAACCAAAGACATATTTTGCAAAGCTATCAAAAGTGCATAGGTGGAAGCATGGAAAAAGGCCATGGATGAAGAGTTTAAGTTTTTCTCATCATCAATGGGACATATATGTGAGCTAATTTCTTAACCTCCGGGATGGAGTGTAGTGAAGCATAAGTGGGTTTACAAGATTAAATACAAACCCAATGGTCAAGTTGACATATACAAAAGCAAGGCTTGTAGCAAAGCAGTGTTCCCAATAAAAAGGGACTAATGATGACAAGACTTTTTCTCCTATGATTAAAATATGATTCTATCCTAGGAATTTTCATACACAAATGGATGATAAAAAAGACAGTTCTTATGAAGAGATTTATATGCAACAAGTTGATCCTCATAACCCTACTCATGTGTATGTATGTTTCACAAGAGTTCACATAGACTATGGTGAGTTGCCAAACAATGGAGCAAAAAGTTATGCACTCCCGCACTAGGTATATTTTCTTTTGTGAAAATGGTCCAATTGCATGGAGTAAAAAGGTTATGAATGTACATCCATTTCAACATAGAGGTGAATCCAAATATCTTACTACATGTGCAATCGTTAAGGAAATTTTTTGGTTTTATCATTTGAGTCCAAATGACATTCAACGAGTGAATGTGTTTACTTTGCATTTAAAATTATTGTCCTTTTCGGGCTCCTTTTGCCATAAAATTATTTAGAGGAATTTTCAAATGAAATATTTTGAAATTTATTATTTATTGTATTTATAATGGTCCTAATATGTCATTTTAAATAATTTTTTTGGAATAAATATGAATTTTTAAAGTCTAAAAATTTTGTTAGATTTTGTGTTTTGTCTTGAAAAATTATCAGATTTCAAATCATACCAAAACATGTTAACATTTTCAGATTTAATTTTTGTATTATAAACTACAACTTTTCTTTAAACAACATATACATTGCATCACATTCACATATTGTAAAAAACTCATGAATTTTAAACAATCTTCAAATTTTGGTAAACAAAAAATTGAAAATTGTGAAATTTGATTTTTTTTTTAGATTTGTTTAATAGTACCCTAAATTATTATTTAAAAATTTGAGGATCAAAAAAATTGTATTATGAAAATGAAGGGGTCTTTTGTGAAAGTAGTGTTATTGAATGAAGTTGTTAAACATCTTTTGTTCAAATCAAACCTTGATATTGAAAGGTTTTGTGACTCATTTTAGATTTTTCAATATTCATATTATTCAATAAACAAACTTTCCATGATTAACATGCCATTAAAGTGGCATCACATAAGGATATGTAATAAGAATTGCTGAAAAATTGATGTGTTGATAAGGATTTTCACACGTTTTCACTCATCTAAACTCATTTGTGTCAAACTTTGAACATGTAAATTTTGCAATTAATGGAAAATATTCGAAAAACTTTTATAACAATCCAAATTATCATGTTTTGCTTTGTGATCTTTCAAATATATAAAAATGTAGTTTTAAAAAGTGTCCATTCACTTGCGTGGCTCCTTTGATTGTGTTTTTACTACTGTTGTCTTATTATACAAGGTTAGCCGATTATGTATATGCATAATTCCCAGTTATGCATAAATGCATATCTTAAAATTACATCCGTTTCAAAAAGAAGAATTATACATATCCGTCAGATATAAACTGACCACAAATTTTGAATTATTCATATCTATGGATAGAAGACACTTCAGTTAATCAAATGCATATTTATATTTGGGGATTATTTAAACATATGTCCAATTATGTACAATTTTTTTTTTTCAAATTCTTGAAATAGGTGTAGTGGTTAAGAACCCTAGCATTAATTATCAATAAATGACAATTGCCTTGGAGGGGCATTAATGTTTTTGGGAATCATGCCTAGTTTTGATGACCTACAAAAACACATTGTTTAAATTTGGGGATTTCTAGATTTTTCCCCTCAAGATATGGTGAATTTTGTGTATTAAAAAAAAACCTTTTGTTGAATTTGCTAACCTTTTTTTTAACGATTGCAAAAATTTGAAAAAAAAAATTATTTATCTATGTATGGGAGCTATACATAACCAAAAGAATTATACAAATCTAGGAGGAAGTTTTAGGTCTTTGATTTTTTAAAGTTTGGAGGATATGCATTTAGATTCAAAAGTTTAAGCCCTAGTCGAAATTTTGAATGAAAAATGACAAATTGGCAATGCATATCCTCTATGCATATCCATGATTTTTTAGCATTCAATAATCATCTATTCATGACTGCCAAAAGGGGAAACAAAAAGAAGAATGCATAACTGTCTATATATAAAAAAATATGTGGGATTTGAAATATACATATCCATCTGTTTTTTAGAAATGAAATTTTTTTTTATTCATATTTTGAGTTTTGTCCAAAATTTGGATAACTGGACAACATTAGTTTTTACCCACCATCTTTTGACTTATATATGTATTATCATTTGCAACTAAGATGCAACTATTTTGGTGTACAATTAAAACAAATGATGTGTTAGGCACATGTACCATCTTTTTTTTACTTTACATATTTTGAAAATTATAATTCTGAAATAATCTCAAACACCCAATTTATATGTTTAGATGGTTTTATATTGTGACACATGACACATTCAAAATGTGCCACGTATAAATTAAAAAATTTCAAAATCAATTTAAGTAAATAAATATGTAAATAGGCCAAACTAAGTAAGTATAATACATTGAAACACATGCAACTCAATGCTTTGTCATTATATTTGAATGGTTTAATGAATTTTTTCACATCTTTTGCATAAGTTGAATCATCCACTTTGAACTTATTGAAATCAATATTCAAATGTTGCATATTGCACTTGCTAGTATATATTGAAACACACATAACAATTTAATGCCTCACATTTATATTTGAACATGTTGTTCCTCCAACTTTGTTGAATACCCTTTGGTTCATGTTTCAGGCTTACAACTAAGTCATGGTGATTCCATGCTTAGTATTTGCATTTTACACCTTCACATTTTCATACTATTTGATACTCATTGTTTCTTCATAGCTTCCCCAGTTTTTTGAACCTTTGTGTTTTCCTCCAAATTCAATGGTCAATTGAACTCCCAATTGTTTAGTTGTCAGTGGGTGTGACCCAAAACTACCTAAATTAAATTTGAGGTGAATTAACTATTGTTGAGAGTGAGAATTGTTGCTACTTCTTGTGATTGAACATAGGTAGATTGTTTAAACTTCCTCCTTTTCAGAATGACAACAAAGTTATATGTGGAAAGATAGTAGTGGCAATGTGCCACTGTTTGGTAGGGGGGCTATTTGGGGTGCAACATTCAGCACATAAAGTATGCAATTTCAATCTCTACAAAGAAATTGAAGTTGAAAAAAAAAGCTAAAATTTACTTTAAAACACTAGGATAGTGTAAAGTTGTGTAGAATTGGTTATTGGGCCATGCTTAGACAACAAGGCAAATTGGGTCTGGACTCTAAACATCATTAACAAAAATATGTGAACTACAACCACATCTATATAAAGTACTTAATAACTTGGAACTAGTTTAAAGAGTCCCAACTTTGGACTTATAGCTTTAAAGGTAGATAATAACATGAGGCAAATGTTTTGATATTCGACTTATTTTAAATATCTAGTCCATTTCATTTTGTTTCTTGTGTGTGCAATTCTATTTGAATTGTATTTATACTATTATGTTAAACTAATCCAAACTGATATGTATAAAGTAAATGAGATAGTCTAAAATGGAATAATGTTTGAAACTAAGTACAATACCATGGCATGAATGATGGACCTTTTGTATTTTACACCTTCAATATTTGAGGAGGACTCGTTTCATCACAAAAACATATGTTTGATTGAAAATTGGAGTTCTTGTATTAGTTATCTTGCCAAACTTGAAAACCAACCCTAAATTTTGGCATACATAGTCTTCAAATTCTTTCTCACATTTGCATAAGTTATTCATAACAAAAGAACTATAAAAAATTATTTGACCATTTCACTAACACAAGAAACCATGCCTTTGGTGTTTTGTTTTTGCTACTAAATCTTGAAGATTCAAAATCCTAAATCTTGTGAACAACTATTACTCATATCCATTGATTCCTATAGGTAGTTGCAATCACATCACTATTATTGTATGGGATTTCTTTTATTTGATGGGTCTTGTCATTAAATTAGTAGTTCCTTTCAATGGGCAACAACAAAACATTACATAATTTTTTGAATTTTCACCCAAATTGTGATAGATAGAAATGTTGGCATTGTGTATGCATGCTTCAAAAGTAATAATTATAAAGGGAGGCATTGTTGTCAATATAGTCATTTAATTATCATATTTGTTTAGCAACGTGAATCATACATTAATACAAATGATTAATTACACAAATTTGAAAAAACCACAAAATATATATTTTTTAATGATGTAAGAATATATTTTTACCTTCATTTCCTTTGTAGAAGTAAAAGTAATAAATAGTTGGATTATACCCCCCCAACCAACTTGTTTTATTGGTTTCAAATTTCCAAACTTGGCAATTCTTGTTTGAAAACAAATGAAAACATTGTGCAAATTCAAGGAAAATTGTTGTTTACATGGAAAAATTTGAAAAAAAAAAGTTATTCCTAATGAATAAAAATTTCAAAATAATTTGGATAATTTCAACCTTAGACACATAAACAATTCCAACATCAAAAGTTTTTGGATTTTTTCAGGTTTAATCTTTGAGATCATTATAAAAATTATTTAATTTTTGTGAAAACATTAAAATAAATATTAATGATGCAACTAAATGTTTTTTTTGGTGGTGAATTTCCATTGTTTTGCAAACACAAAAAGGGGGCATCAAAATCAACAAAAGATTTTTAAATTAAAAACCAAAATTTTTTATTTTTTTTAATGATATAATTTCACAATGGGTTGTAGGATTTATAGCAAAATATAAAAATATTTTAACAAATTTATACCTCCATATACATGATCTATATCCAAAACATGGTTAAATTTTGTTGTGGATCATCTTGAAGAACAACACAAATTCAAAAAATAAAAAGATAAAAATTTAATTCATTGATGTAATAGATCACCACTTATAATTCATTCAATTATTTTCTTTTTTAAATCAAAATTTAAAATTCACCTCTAAATATTTCAACATAAACTTACATAACAAAAGAAGACCTTTAAAAAATGATAAATCATAATAATTAAATAATAATAATGATTTTTTAAAAAATAATTAAAAATTTCAAAAATAATTTTTATAATAATAATTGAGAAACTTAAAATTTTTAAAAAATCATTTTTTTCAAATTGATTATTTTTTCATACACCACTTGAGGGAAAAAAAAAAGGGGAAAAAATTAGGAAAAAATTGGTGTGGCATCATGAACCTTCATAATAAAACATGCCCATGATGCCTAAAAAAATTAGGGAAAAACATACATTCTAATTTACATAAATGTACGAGAATTTAATATATGAAAAAATTATAATTTAAAGGTTTACATGCATTTTAGATTTTGCATGCATGGACATTTGATCTAATCATTAACCCATTCAAATGTAAATGTGAGACCTACCTAATTTTTATATATCCATTTCAAAAAATTATGGTGAGTGCAAAATGCAACTTGTAAGTAATGGATTTAACATGTTCAAAATGAATGATTCAATTCATGTGCAAATGTTGATAATTCCAAAGATATGAAAAAATTCATTCACCCTACTACTCGCAAAGATGTGGTAATAAAAATTGCATTTCCAAAGTCTTCACTCTTTATGTACATGGAACATCAATAAATAAATATTGTGACAAAGTGAATGATCCTAGAGATTGTTAACAAAGGTTACATTCTTAGACTCTTGACCACTTTTTGTCACAACAACATTTGCCTCACTTTTCCTTGCTTTCTTCTTGACTTTATTTTTCTTTCCTTAACATTCATGCATTCAATGTCCAACATTTTCACATGAGTTGCACTTGGTCTTGTATTTCAAAGCCTTAATGTAATCATTGACTTCCTTACGATCTTTTGAATTACCATGACCAACATTCTTGGTAGAGAATGTCATATCAACATTTATTTTTGTGATTCCATAAACAATGTTCATTTTCTTTTCATGAAGCAATTTGGACATAAAAGTCTTCTTTGTCTGGTAATCATATGGAAGCCCTCTCCACCTCTCTCCATGCAATTAACACACGTCTATAACTTGGTGATAAGCTGCACACTATTTTATTAATGATAACAATTTCTACAAACTTTTCATTGAAATTTGTGATTTGCCATGCAAGATGCTCTATTTTTAAGTTGTGTCTTTCTACACTATTCCCTTTGGTGTATTTTTGGAATGAATGTTGAGACATATGGATATTTTCCATACATGATTGTTAGTGTATCAATTTCAATCATTCCCACATGTCTACAACTATCTTGCATTGAATCAACATATGTAAATGTACCTTACCTACATTGTGCATATGAAATATTTTGTTTTATTGTTCTTTTCCTTCCAAACTACCACGTATTTGACTTCACTCTCCTTCTTTGTACCATTCACTATCTCATAGACTTGTGTATCCTCTTGAATAATCTACATTTGGTACTTCCGTAATTGAAATTAGTTCCTGTGAATTTAAAAAGTTAAGATGATCATGTTGCTTTCATTCTTTTTTTTCACACTCAAGCTTGTGGCCCATAAGTTGTTGAAATTAATGACAAATATTCATTAATTTTAATACATGAGAACCGAATTCAAAATTTAAGATTAATTTATATGTATATTTTGATTAGCTTGATTATTATATACTATGTCAAACTAAATGTCAACTTATCAAACTAGCTTGTTATCCTTTTCACTTATGTATCTTGTTAGTCTCTATTTACATTTAGGTAAAAGATAACTTTATTACTTGGTTCATTTACATAAATAAAAAAAAATTATTGATTCTTTACAAAGAATGAAAAGGCCTCCTTTTGTGTTGACCCCATTGAAAATTTCATCCAAGATGTTAAGGCTTAAATTATCTGTAGGGTAATGGTGAAAACAAGTTCAAACAAGGTAGAAACCATGTCAAATCCTCATGACATGCAACATATTTTGTACATATATTTATGCATTGCCATGTGAAAATCATGTTAATCATGAAAAACAATGCTAAATGGTTCATATGAATGTTGGGGAATTCAAATTCGTTTGATCAAATTTTAGGTTTTATTTTTAGTTTAAAATTGTGAACTTGAACCAAAAATCATGTCGAAAAATATATACAAAGGTCTAGGTTAAGGGCTCTTTTAATAAAGAAATTTTGGGATACTAAAAAAAATTGGGATGATAATAACTTATTATCCAAACTTAAAAAGTGGTCACAATTTAAAAGATGTGAAATTTTTAAAATTTCAAAATTTCAAAACTCGTTTACCACATTGTAAATGGAGTGTAATTTACATAACATAGAAAAAAAAAAGTTGTAAATTATAATATAATAGACTAAACCTTTAAAAAGTAGTTAACATATATCAATATAATTTGAAATTTTGATCACTTTTTAAAACGAAACAAAAACAATTGCCATAATCTACACAATCTTAAAATGTGTATTTATTTTTTTAAATGATTATCACAAAACATGTGAAATATCGAGACAACTATCTATATATGTATATTTGAATCACACGAATACATTATTTTATTTGTCGGGATGAAAGTTTCAAAATCAATTAATTATTCGACAACTGCATGTTATGTTGAAGTTGCCAATCTACAACAACATCCCAATGGACACTGGGCTTGAGAGAGGAAGACAGTTCAATACTTCTTTTCACTCTGTGATCTTCCTATGGCTGATTGCCACTTTGGCTCCATCATGAAATTGGAAAAAGAGAAAGGCTATTGAGGAGGCAGAGCTACTAACTAACAAACTATGTCTGCGGTAGGATAGTTTCATTACACTGTACAGCTAACAATTTATGATGAAGTTTCCATCCTTATCCCAGGGTCGTACTGGGTATGACTTTGCAACCTTGCTGCGCAGCTTGCATACAGAACCATTAGCATCTTGAAACTGTGGGAAGTAGTCTAGAAATGTCTTTGAGCCCAAATTGTCCAAACCTGCAAATAAGAAGTGCTCCATGTATGCCTACAAATCACAAAGCCACTTATGATTTAGGCAAAAAAAGAATCTCCTATTCTCCAGTTCAAAAGTCGAACACATATATGGCACCACCACAAGCACAAAACAACACTCACAGAATGGAACCACCTCCTCCATGCATTCACTTTAGTTAATATACTGCAGTATGCTCCCAGATTGGTCAAAAAATGCTTCTTTTGAAATCGTTCCAGGGCTCAATTACAGTTCAAGAATGGTTTTCATATGGCCATTTCTGCCTCTGCTTACAAGGTAATGTAATGGGGACAGCTCGTCTTAAGTCTACCTGAGTTAATCATTGTTCAAAATCCACATGCCCATTGTGTAAATCACAAAAACCGTTATGGAGCATGCTGGGTACAGGCCACTTGTGCCCAGTGAGATGGCTGTGAGGAATTTGGGTGAGCCCAGTAGCCATTGTGTTGGCTTCACTGCCCATTCAGTGGGCCCTAAACCCATTGCATATCTGGAATGAGCAGTGAAACCAGCACAATAGCTACTGGGCTCACCCAAATACCTCACAGCCATCACCCTGGGCACAAATGGCCTGAACCCAGCACACTCCATAACACATTATGATCAAACAGATTTGGTAAAAGCATTTGATGGACACTTTACCTCACATAGACCTTGTCCATAGAACTGTGTTAGCAGGTGCCTCCCTGGATCCTGCAAGACAAGATTGCCACAAGAATTCACATGTGTAAAAGTACCTCACCAATTCCAATGACCAGAATGAGTTCAGGGTTTAGGGTTTCTATGCAGCCATATATCTCAAAATACCTATATAATAAAAACCAGTTCAGGGGCAGATCTTGTAAACAATTCTGTGGCTATGTCACACCTCTGCACAATTTCCAGTTGAAGATTATGATACCTTGGTAGAACGCCAACTCATATAATGATGTTGTGCCTCCTGATTGCACAATAGTTTTTCAGGGTGTTCAGTTGGCTTGGCAGTGTCCACAATGTCCAACCATGCCTGACATACATATGTCAGGCAGTTCAGAACAGAGCTGCATCGATTGACGTCACCAAAATATAAGACTTAAGTCTTTACAAAACACTACTGAGGGTCCTGAATATGGGATCACTGGGATTATGTGCAAGGTTGTGCATTGCGATTACCCGCAAGTAGTCTTTGAAACCCGAAAAAACAGTGGCCTCCACACATGACCCATCATCCCTTTTGGGTCTTGACCACAGTAGTAGGGGAGAAAAAAACTGCATAGCTTCTGTTGTTAACTCTCCACCCCATGGAAGCAACTGGAGACAGAAAGCCATCACACATCTTTTGTTCTTTAGTATTTGTTGAGGGAACCCATTGATCAATATACTTATGGTAACTCGTTTTGTTCACCAAATTCTGAAATGCGATATATCACTACCATGATATGGTTGCTACAAATAGCTGCTCATGTGTGAATTTTCTCCAAACAGATTAGACTGATTTTCTATTAGTAAAACTTCAGGAGACTTTCTTCAGATATCACAACTGAAGATCACACAGGAGCAAAAACCTTTGCAAGTGAGAAATGACTATATATACCGAGATGTACTTGTTGGCGAGAGGCATCACAGGGTCAATGTACTTGGACTTGTAGCTCTCACTCTCTTCTGCATTGTAAAGCAGTGGGTTGAAATCTCTGCACACAGTGCCTGTGCATCAGCTGAAGTTTGCGCACTCTGCAAAAAAGTACTGGACAAATCGTTGCACTTTTCAGATGGATACAAATTCTTTCAAGCCACAAAAAATACTCTGGCAGCAGCAGCAGCATGTGAATTAAGAAATGGCATGTCTGTTTTTGAAGCTCAAAATGGTGGTACTTACTTTAGAGAGTGCAGATGTTGGGTACTTAGTCTTCTGTAGATTACCCAACCCTAAAAACATAGCTTAAGAGCGGTTACTCGTAAACCCTAAACCCTAAATTGTGATTGTAGACATTGAAGCTTGCTATAGAGTCTAGAGTCTGACCCTTTCAGCATCTAAATTCAGGAATGGTTGACAGGATGTGTACATTGGGCTTGCAGCAAATTATAAATGTGTACAGCCTAGAAATGGAGCCAAAAAAATGGAGCCCGAGACATATAACTCACATGACAATTATGTGCATGTGATTGAAGGTGACGAGATCTGCACAGAATATGGGTAAATCGAAAGCTGTTCTTGGAAAGATCACCAGATTCAACACCTGAGTTGAACACATTCAGTTGACAAGAATGATCATCAGATCTTGCAGGCTCACCCTCTGGTGGGTACTACTTTACAGATTCAAAATTCCAGAGACTACACAAGAGAAGAAATTCAAAAGATCACTCAAGAAGAAGCTCTGGATCACATGATTGCACAGAGCTTGGAACCACATTTGCAGGTTGGACAAGAATTTTGCAAAACTCTGATCTAGACGCCTCTGAAGAAGCCTGTCCCTCAGAGTTTTGCAAAAGCATTTCTGGACAAGAAGGTGGCCATGGAAAGAGTATCAGGAGCTTCACGAGCACTGTAATTACCTGAACAAAATCTCCAGCATTGATCACTGCTGCGCGAAAGTGGCGAATCTTGTCAGACTCATATGCTGTACTTCTTGTTGTGACTGGCTTCTTCCCCCTCTCGCCCACAAGCTCCCTGAACTCATCCTTCACAAAGCCACAAGCGAGCAAGGGTCACAACGGTGCGTCTTGAGCAACCCAACTGCAGGACTCCCGAAAAAAACATATCGACAAGATAACAATCGCGTGAGCGTCGACCGAGTTCAATATCCAAAGCACTCCAGAGCAGATCCTGCTGCTAGTCATGTTGTCCATCTGCTATGGTATACCTTGACGGGGTAGGGTGTCAAAGGCATGCGCCGGCTCATCTCCTCCACTGTGTGTTCCACGAAAGCCGTGTACATACAGGAGTCGTGATCCAAGCTCACCATATCACGCCGCTGGCGCGCCTTAAAGCTAGTATCTTCTAGGCTCTCAACAACAGCTGGTGATCGCCGCTCCTGCAGCTGCTGCTTGGACGATGCAGCAAGGTTTTGATCTAAGCAAGGATCGATCATCACTGCATGAGTAGTGATGCAGCTAGTGCAACTAGTCTTGCTGAGACAAGTGCTTCGAGATATTGGGTCACTGCAACGAGTCCCAACATAACTACCGTCGTGGAAGATCCCGCGAGTCCGTTTGAGCCCTCCTCCTGCACCCATCATCGAGTCCACCCAGCAGCTCACCTGGATCAAGGACCTCCTCCTGCATGATGATACAGCTGGAAACTGGTACGTCTCGGCCCTGGCATTAATCCTCATGAGGATACTGTGAGCTGCTGCATCGACATGACCTGGTATACAATTTCTAAAAGAGCTACAACTCGTCAAATACTGCACACTACTAGAGGCGCTGCAGAAGCCAAGAGCTCCTCCTGTACTTCCATAGACCACCTTAAGCATGGCAAGATCCTGGCCGATGTACTATATACTTTGTATTGATGATCAGAGACGAAGAAGAAGAAGAAGAAGAAGAAGATAGATAACTATCATTCAAAGCGGTTACCAAAACCTTCTACTGGATCCTAAAGAGAGTAGGATAGAACTGACTGGTCATGTTATGGGTATGGAGGAATCATGCAAGGAACCTCCAGTCAAGTTGTCAAGTTGTCTTGAACATGTGACATAAGATCCAGTCAAGTTGTCAAGTTGTCTTGAACATGTGACATAAGACACTTAGTCGCAAAAGACATGACATGGCCATGAAGTTGAAAATATAATCGCAAACCTTACATCTAGGCAATAATTTTCATCCAGTGCTATGGATGATCCTTAGTATGATGTGGAACCCCAATTTGTGACTCCATTTTCAACTCAAATACATTTGAGATAGTCGGTACCAAATGTGCCATTGATGGGTGGTTAGAATTTAGCCACATGGTAATTTAAATAGCCAACGGCCATTAAACACGTTGTAATTTTTTCATTTGCTCAAAAAATATATATTATAATTACATAAATTAAATATCATAATTAAAGTAACTAAATATAACAATTAAAATAATAAATATTAGTATTATAATTTATTTATTATTATAATTAATTAATTATAATCTATTCTAGGCTAAACTATATTAAGCATCTTATTCTAGACTAGGCTAGTGTAAAATAAGTTGCCTAGTGTAAGTTAAGTAGGTAGGTAGGATACTATTTATTTTGTTGGGGACAAGCCTTTTGATTGGCTCATCCAAAATGGCATATGCACTATGTTCATAATGCATACCATGAATCTAGTCCATTTTTTCACCTACTTATATACTTTACAAATTTGAAGTTGTAGACAAAAGACATGGAATAAAATCTAATGAAAAGGAAACACTACAACACTATAACATTATCACATCTTTTGTCCCATACAAAAGCTTGCCATATATTCACACAATAAAATACTTACCACTTAACTTAATTACTTATTATTTACTACCTATCCTACTTACTAATATTTCCTAGACTACATACCTACTATCTATTACCTAACCTACTTAATTTATTATTATTATGATTATTATAATTTTAAAATCATATATCCACATAATAAAATATTTACAATTTAACCTACTTACTACAACCTATCCTACCTATCACATACTACCTAGGTTACATACTTATTATTTAATACCTAACCTATTTAATAAATTAATTACATAGCCTACCTAATAAATTAATTACCTATATTACATTTAATACATTAATTATTTAACATAGCTAATTAATTAATCAATTAATACAAAAACATTATGACATATCCACGAAATAAAATACCTTTTGCTTGGCTTACTTACCTACCTACTAATATTTATCCTACTTATTACATACTACTTAGCTTATATAATTAATTGATTAAATACCTAATCTAATTAATTAATTAAATAATATGAAAACATGATCACATATTCACATGTAATAAACTAATCAACCTACCTACTACTTAGTCTATTAATTAATTAATGACTTAACCTACCAACTACTTACTTAGCTTACTTAGCCTAACTAGGTTTAACCTTCATAGCCTAATAGCCTATTAGCTACACCTAGTAAACTAATCTACTACTACCTATAGATAATTTAGGCCAATTAACTAAATATGCAAGTTAGGCTAAGCTACCAATGTACATAAGCCTACTTAGTTTAACGTAACCTATTAGGCTAACCTGACTTAGTTTACGAACTAGATTATAATTTTTTTTTCTAGGAACCTATTAATTATTAAACATTATACCATGGAAGACCCATGGATGGGTACATTGAAAGGATAATAATTTAATTGAAATAACAAAATTTGCCATGTGTGATCTATGTTTCTTTGTACATGTGGTAGAATATACTATTACAATTGTAAAACTTTCATTGTAGTTGCAAAAATAACTACATTATCATCCATCGATGGATGCAATCAAAATTGGATGACATTGTTCACTTTTCATCTACATTTTCAATGAAAATCATATTATTCATAAGTTGTAGTCACATTTATGACTAGAATTTGGTTCAACCCTTGTTGTAGCTGCACATGCAACTACAACAAGTTGCAACTACATGGACACATAAGACTAAAACACTACTAGTTGTAAAATAAGTTGGTTTGGACATTAATCGCATAATAACCACAAAAATATGATGAGAATGGACAACATTTCGTCTAGTGTGTTATTTTTTGTAATGAATTAAAATAAAAAATCTTAATTTGATATTCCATTTTTTCACATTTTCCATTTTCTATTATATTTCAATTGAACTATCCCTTATTTTAATTTTATGTGAATCATTACAAACAATAAATGAGAACATGACATCCATAATTTACTTTCATTTGTTTTAATAATTTAGTTCAAAAATTGATTAATTGATATTTTAATATTTTAATATTTCCATGTCTTCAAAAGTAACATTACAATCATAATCAATCATATTTAGATGATTAATTTTTAGTCACATTAATCAAGTTGAATAATTTCACATAGTGCCATAATATATATGCCATATGTTTCACATAGTGCCCATTTTGAATAAATAACTAGTTCTTAAAAATTAAAATAAACTTATTTAATTTTGATATTAGCTAAATTGAACATAATTAATCACTTCAAACAAATGAACTTGATTTTATAGTCATTTAGTTACAAAGTAATTAGTGATAAAACCCTATTTTTATAATAATGAAACAACACAAATATGAAGTTGTGTTCACAAAAAATGACCAACACCCACCCACTTGGTTGCTTAATTTAAAATATTCTTAGAATATTTCCAAAAAACTTCTTTAAAAAATCATCAAAAATATTTTTTTTAAATTTATACTATTATTTTAAGGTTTACATTCAAATGTTGCCCAAAATATGTCATTTAAAAATATTTTTAAAATCATTAACATGTCATTTTTGTAATAAAAAATGATTATGAGTGTTTTAAAAGACTTTTTTGGGTGTTTTTTATTTATTAGATTAATTTTAAATTTATTCACATGTTCCCATGGTATAATTTGAATGTTATTGTATAGATTAATCAAAAAAATTCAACAACAATTTAAATTGCCACATAGAATATGAAACATTAAGCATTTGTTACAATGTGAAGAGGTTGTTTTATTGTGAATTCACCCATAGGATATTTATTTTTCATCAAATCCAAAAATGCCCCTAATTTATGGATTGACCGACAATTTATGATCTATATCATTCTTAACACCAACTAAGTTTTCAAGAAACTTTAGTTGGTGTTAAATTTGTTGTCAAAATAAAAATCAAGGATCTCCCACACAAATTGTTGACAAGTTTTTATGTCGGACTAATGATTCTTTATCATGGTAAATTAGGATGTAAAGTTCAAACAAACCGTCAATTGCAAGTTGTGTTGTACACAAACATTGAATTATTTTGCATGTGAAAATAATTTGCATTGGTGATAAAGGCCCATTAGTTGTAGATGATACATAAGTTCTAACTTGTCTTTTATCCTCCATGCAAATGACCTTCATGTCTTTAGATCCTTCATTTTCCCAAGTGCACTCCGAAACCATTAGTATGCAAAGTATACCAACGACCAATTTGAACAATGTTAGGTAATGGTATCAACATAAGAATTTCAAATCGTATAATCAAAGTTGCCAACTATGTTAGAATATTTGAAAGATGAAAAATCATTTTACAATTTTGATCAACATTTACTACCAAGGATAGAGGAATGTCATAAGCCTTCTCTAATACATAGCCCTATAAGCCCATTTTCACATCCATTACATGGTGACTTTGAATTTGCCTACAAGCAATTCTAGTTCATGAACAAATATTAGCCCATGGAATATTGGTTGAATAATACTTGCATTTAAAGACTAGCCTTCATCCTTTATCACAATAAGCAATTCACACAACTCTTTAATTAATTCAGGCTTTGACAAAAGTGTAGCGTTTGGTGGATTTGAAAGTATAAATTAGCTTTATCAACAAATACTTGGAAAATATTTAAGATGCAAATATCCGTCCTTGGTAGTAAACCATCCACCAAGAATATTTTTTGAAAAGTTTATCAAACATTCCTTTTGTTGATTTTGGCTTAGTGGTAAAGTAAGGCGACTCACATTTGTGAGTTTAATGGGTGTATCCAAATTTAAGGAATGTGTGTTGGGGGGAGTCACCATAATAGTGGGAACTCTACTAAAATAGTGAGGTTAGTATTTCAACTTTTCACCTAAAAACCTCAACTATTTGAATGGGGATAGGTAGAATAAACAATGGGTGAATGGGAAATCATGGAAATGTACCCTTCCTTTCTAATGTCAAAATTTTAATAAACCATTTCAAGAATACAATTGAAAATGATTGTAGCTTCAAAATTTCAAAAACCCCTTATTGGCTTACAACTTGACCTTGGAATCATCTCACATAGGTGTTTAAACTTGGCCTTGCTTTGAACCTAGAACCAATGTGCATCATAAAGCTTAGAACCGTCAACCCCAAGAATCAACAAACTTTTCTTTGAAACTTATGAGATCTAGATTTTACAAAGATTTCCTAAACTTGGACCCAATAGGTCATCCATTTTGAAGAAAAAAGTGAACTCGGACTTTGATGGTTCCTCTAAAAAAACTCCAACCTTACCGACACTAATTGAAGTAAAGATGAAAAGAGGAGGGGTTTACCTTGAGTTGGAATTGCCAACATTGAGAGAAGAATTAAAAGAAGAATATCAATGCTATGTATGCACTTGGTGTAGGATCGAAGGAGAGCAAAAGACAAAAAAAGATGAAAACCTAAGAACTTCTTGCTTGAAGCTGATTCCCCAATTGCAAAGTCGACAAGATCTCTTTGTCCTATAATGTGGTGGAACATTATCTTTCCCCCTATTCTTGCAAAAAAGGAGCAATAAAAAAATGTTGTAAAAAGTCTCATTCAGTTAAAGGTTTAGAGTCTAGTTCTCCACCTATTATGTTTAGGATTGAAATTCCATAAACTATTATTATTATTATTATTATTATTGTTATTATTACTAGTGCTGAAGTGAAATTTGAAAAATAAAATAATTATTTGGCACCCAAGTACCTAAAAAGGTTCTAGGGTAATATAATAGACAAATAGGTAGCACTGCAATTGAAACACTATCGGTACCACCCACTCTAAAATTAATGGGTTTTCTGGTACTTTCCGCGCTTAATTTGCCATTGTAAAGGGGGCCTTCATAACAGATCTAGGCCCTTAAAAGCAGACTTTCTATGAACCCTAGAACTATTTGTGGGCAGACCTTAACAGTCTTTGTTTTTTTAGTTGTGAAAATTTGCCAAAAAGCGAAAATAAATAAATAAATTTAAGATGAGGTGATTTTGGAGGGTTTCCATTGCCAACATTGACAAAAAAAATTTAAATCGCCAATTTTCTATATTTGGTTTTCAATGTGTAGCCATTAATATAGAAGATTGATTAAAATTTTACTCCAGATCTGATTTGTAGCCAGATTTGGCTAAATCCTCCTAGGGATGCTCCCCATTTTTTTCATCTTCCTATGGATGATCCATAGCCACTTAAGCTACATTAAAAAATTCCTTAAAAAAAAAAAATTGGATCTTAAGGAGTCAGGTAAGGCCCTAGGAGTGGGGCATTCCCAAAATAAGGCTTGATACCCAGTCCAGGGTCAATTTTGCTGCCCAAATTCTCCAAATGTACCTAGGGCACAGGGCCTTACCTAGGGGAGAGGGCCTATTAGTCCCTTTTTTTTAATAATGCCTTACACCAAAACATCATAGGCAATAATCCTTACAAATTAAGTGTAGGGTAAATGTGTGTAAACACCCCAGTTTGACTCAGGAAAATCCTTTTTGGGCTCAGCAAAATGTCAAAGCAAAATGTCAAAGTTTGCCATGGCTGGTGAAAGGGGCAGCAACGACCTGCACATGCACAAAGGAGTGTAATAAATATGATCTGACTGCTGCTGATTGGTCTATCATAATGATTGGTTCAGGTCGTTCACTATTAGTAGTCCCCCACCAATTTGCTGCTGTCCCAGTTTTCAGTTTTGTGGGTGGGGTTGCAAAAAAGTAGATAACTGAACTTGGATGTGAAAAATTGTTCTCGCAGGGTTGCTGCATACTGAGCACCACTGGAGATGCTCTTAGAAGTAGTCTTTGCATGCCATGCAAAGTTTTTTTTTTTTTTTTTTGTTTTTTTTCATATGAGGTGCCCTCCAACTACACTACAGAGGAAACTTCATCTTTGTGCCCTTGCTTTCAACTCCAGACTTGTCAACAAAGAGATCAGATGTTCCGGGCATGAAGGCGGGCAGGAACCTTCCTACTAACTTGCACTTAATTCAGGTTTGGTCCTTGCAGAGACGTTTGTGTAACAAGAAAGGAAATGTCTATTTTAGGTTCACTTTTAGAGCATTAATTTTATATTGAAATATTAATAACTAAAAAAAAACAAATCCAAAATCCTTCCTCCAACTGGATTTTTTAACCCTTGTCCAGTATACTAGACAAGAGTTATTGGATCTGTTTACTAATATACAAAGGGTGTTGAATAGGCAGAAAAATGCCTAGCCACCGATGAATGTATGATGTGCCACATAGGTGTGCAGAAAAATGTTGTGACCAATGAAATTGCTGGATTTGGTGGTCCGTCTGGATTGTTTTTTCTTAGTTATCTTGAGTGAACTAACAAACAGACAATTAAATATGTAATAAGGTTTGGTGGGTTCGTGAGAATTTTAGGGGATCCATGAAAATGTTAGTAAGGAATCATTATTTTCAATGTTCAGCAGAATAGGGTTGTGTATAAGTTTGAATTTTTTTTAATTTTTTTTTAAAAAAGCAAATGAGATCACCAAATTTGGTGATTTGAATTTGTTTTCTTTCTTATCTGCAGTGAACTAGCAGTTCAATCTGCAAACTATTTACTGACAGGGTTCTAGCACTTTGTTGTCCACTGAGTTTCAGCATTTCATACCCAGATTTAATAAAAATTTCTTTACTTTGCCGACCTCACTCAAAAAGGGGATAGGGGGTGAAAGGAGGCCCAAAGACAGGGTGAAAACAGGGTGACTTTAATGAAAACTCTAGTTAAAAGTTTAAAGCCCAAGAACCTGGCAAAGAATCTGCCGACATTTATTGCCGAAATTAGTTTCATAAATTATTATTTTTACTGTGCAAGTGGATTTGAAAAATAAATTAATTATTTGGCACTCCATAAATAACATATGCTCTTTGACAACACACTTTCTTGTACACACTACACACAAACAAACACAAGACACACACACACACACACACAAGATACACACACTAAAAAGAGAGCTCCATAGTGGGCCTTTTGGCAGTCTTGAAAATTAATCCTCTTGTCACTCTAGAAGTTTGTTGTTGTCTTTGTTGGGTTTTTGTGCTATTTTTTTTCTTTTTTTGTGGTTTGTTGGTGTTGTGTTGTTGGTGCCTTTGTTGGGTCTGTATTTTGGGGGCACTCTGGTATGGAGTTGGTGGAGGGCTATGGGTGGGTGGTCATAGTGCTCATACTGCATTTGATCGAAAACATGTGGATGGCAAGGCAGGTTGGAAATGCTCGCAAAAAGTGAGTGGAGTCATCTCTTTCTCTCTCACAGAACTTTCAGAATTTAGGGGTTGTGAGTGGATCGTTCATGATCAACTGTATCATGAAGAGATCTTTCAGAGTTTTGGGTTGTAAGTGAGTTCTGTGTCATCAGCAGATGTTTCAGAGTTTTGGGTTGTGAGTGAATTGCTTAAACTCATCAGCTGTGCATCATCATAGGGATTTTGGGATTTTGGGTTGTGTGTGTGTGGGATCAACTGCAGGTATAAGGTTTATTATCCAACAATGTATGCATTGGAGAGTGAGAATTCTCAAGCTAAGCTCTTCAACTGTGTCCAGGTGCATTGTGGAAACAGTTTTCTTCAACCCTTTTATTATTGGGATCCGTGGGATTTTTTGTTCCTGATTTTGTTTTGGCTTTTGATTTTCCTGAATAAGCAATTTGGTCTTCGGGTTTTGGTCCATTGATCCTGTTGGATGCGGTATAGAGAGAGGCATGTGCAGCTTCTGTAGGATCTGGATCTAGAGCAGATTCAATGCAGCTGATGATGGCAGTGTCAGTTGCGTTTGTGTTTTCTGTTTTCATTTCTAATCCTGACACCATCTTTCTCTCTTGCAAGTCAATGCATGAGGATGACAAGATCGTGGATATGTTTCAGATACTTTAGATTTCTGGGGAGTTTTTGAATAGTTTTTTTTGCATCACAAGTGTGGCATCTTTTTTGCCAAAAGCTCTAGTAGAGAATAAGTTTTAACCACAGCTGGCTTTTTTTTGGTGGGCTGTCTGCTTCTTGTTTATGGAGCAGAGAGGTCATCAAAATAACATCGAGTTTATGCCAACATTTATCTCACTTCTTCTAGTGGGTGGTCTTCAGGTATGTTAAAAAATGCATTAGCAAATCAGCTCAGCAATCTTTGTCTCCCTTTGGCTTCTTGGTTCTTTTCAGGCATATTGTCTCTTATAGCAGCTTGGCCATTTTAGTCATGCTTCTTCCTGGTCCATTCTTCCTGAAATGGAGGATGGATTGCAGTCTGGTAAGCAGACCCTAGACAGGGTTTTCATACAGATTGTAAGTCATTTCCATGTCCCACAAATATTAGGCTCTAGTTCTCAGATGCTATGACAACACATTTTATGCCATCTCATGCAATTCTAAGTCAGCAGAGTGTTGCTTTCCTGTGTTGTAACAGTATCCAAGAATAGCAGCTGTTTTTGGGCTGGTTTACAACTTCACACGCTACTTCTTTTTCAAGGGCTACTCAACAGGTGATCCTCGCAAGAGGACGGCTGGTGTAGGGTAATAGTCTATCTCATCTCACCCTTGTTTTTTGTCAGAGTTTGAAGGCTGTTTTTGCAGGAAATTGGCACAGGGTAAAAATCATGCATCTCTCTAGCTGGCAGGCAGCAGTTTGCTCTTCTATACTATTCTGACTATTCTGTTTCAAAGTGCTTGCTTGTTGTGTACATTACATTCTCCTTTTCAACTTCATGGAAACATTGCTGACATTTGGTAGCAATGGGACCTTCAATATGAGTGATGTTTGTAAAGTTCTGCAATTGGATCTCGGCTGTGGTAGCAGTGGGACCTTTGATATGAGTGATGTGAGTGATTTTTGTAAAGCGCTGCAATTGGAGCTCAGCTTTGGTTGCAGTGGGGTCTTTGATATGAGTGATGTTTGTCAAGCGTTCTGTACTTGGAGCTCAGCTTTGGTAAGCAATGTTTAAGAGAAAGTAGTATATTTACTTATATTATGAGGTTGATCTGAAACAGGTTACAGTACAATATAGCGCTCCTTGGCTTGCTGGGCTGCTCAATTGGTTTTGTCCTTCATCTGTTCTTTCCAGCTCTTGTCTAGTCAATTCTCAATAAATTGTCTTAAATCTCTGTAAGATGGTGCGAGGTGCGGATGGGGGTCCTGGAGTTTGTATTTTTGCCTTCATACAACCAATTTGTCAGGAGTGGCTTGAAAATAGCCATGGGAAAAGGAATTCATTGTGCTACATGCCAGAAGTTTCAACCACTTCTACTCATGGTACTTAATTGGTGTTTGTGGGATGTCCACATGAACACAATTAGTGTAGGCAATGTTAACAGGAACACAATGTTGGATTTCTGCAGTGTTACTTACTATATATGTAATATACATATGTATATGAAACCTTCAGGAAAATTTAGTTTTTTGTGGTTTTTTTCTCCCTTCTGTATTGGACATTCTTGGGCACAACACTACATGTTTTGGACATGTGGATTGCTAAAGATTTGACAAAGAAAATTTGTGCTTTTCCACTCCTTCAAACTTTGTCTTGTAATTACATGCTGTTTACCTGATGTAGTTTTTTTTTGGGTTTCTTTCCTTATTATCTTATAATCACCCTTAAAAAAAATACCCAACCATGAAAAGGAACAAAACAGAAATAAACATGATTGAAAACTTCAAAACAAATAATAAAACTATTTTAATTACTACTGCATGTTTGAAGACAGTAAAGTATGTTGCCCTAAAAATTCCCTAATAATTGATTGATTTAAAATAAGTCATAACCAGCAAAATAAAATGTCATACTACAATTATTGCATTATTATTATCCGTATGGAGACTGTAGTATGTTGCCCTCAAATAGTGGTGTTGTTGACTTAAAATACGTGAATGTTTTTTGCATAATACTAATTTTCTATCATGGTTTTCTTAACGCAGCAGACCGTCCCATGCGCACTCTACCTAATCTCCACAGAGACTCTTTCTACATCCCCATCCTGTTTTGCTGCTCTTTGGAAAGTGGGTTGATTGCTCTGACGATTCTCAAGAGCCTCCAGATACTGCATCACCAATGGATCTGTCCAGGGACAACCAAATGGAGCCTCATTGCCCGCCACCCATCCTAGATGGCCTCCGAACAGTGTTACTACCAGCAAACAATTCTCGTTCGCCTGTTCTTAACAAACATGTTAGCCTGTGTCATCTCAGCACCTCATGAAATTGGAACATACACCCTAGACCCTATGCATGCACTTTGTCAGCTGTCCCTGAATATGGTTGTCTATTTTAGTACAAAAAACTACTTTAGAAAACACAGCATCCTGCTCTTTCCTTGTGAGGATCTGAGGCCTGAGTAGACCCAACTACAGACCAGGGAAAACATTGCAACAGAGAAAGAAATAGAGTAAAATGGTGAACATGGAGTCCACCTCAATATCTGCTCGAGGAATTCCTCGAGCTGGAGCAATTGGATCATTTTCAGCCTGCACCACCGAGGAACCAGTTGCACAAAGCATCAATTGCTAGACCATTTGCCAAAATTTTGCTGCTGCAATGTCTAGATTATCATCCCCTGACTATACATACTCACTAGTAATCTAGTCATGCATGATACTGCAAGCCACTTCCCTCTCTACTTCCTAGGACTGAATTGGCTCCATCCACATCTGACTTTGATCAAGCAACAACAAATCACTTAGGAAATGAAACCAGGAAATTTTCAGAACCATGTATATGTATACTGGGATATTAACAGGTCATGTGAAGAAAGAACATGGGTCCATACCTGAATGCAAAGAAGAGGAATTTTGACGTCCTTGATGGAATGTGCACTGCTTGAATCATAGTAGTAGTCATCCACAGAACTGTAACCAAATGATACTGCCAACCACAATATCCACCATCCAGAAAAAGAAAAAAAAAACTTCTGAAGCAAAGTAGCCACCTGTTTGGACCATAGACCACATGAAAACACATGACCTGACAACTGATTCAGGTGGGAATGACTGAACCAGAAAATCCACAACCTCAACACCTCCACTCAAGCTACACCCACTGAGTGTGCATACAATTCCTCAGGCAATAAATAGCCCAAAGACAGTTACCAAAGCTTTTGCATCCTCACTTACATCCAGGGGAGATTAATGATCTGTATAAGGTCTAGCACTCAGCCAGTGACACCCATCACACTTATCCCATACCTCAATGACCAGAATTGACTGGCATACCTTTGGTTAGGCCATCATCAAAATCTCGTACAGTCTTAGCAACAGTAGCCTTGGGAATGTTGTACTCTCCTCCAATGTTTGTAAATAGAGCAGCATGCCTGTTTGCCATATCATTAGGTCAGTTACCTCAACTTGCACCTGATGTAAACTTTGCCAGCATGCAGAGTAACTGCCACCCACCTTTCAACAATGGATGATAAAGAGACCACTGTCCTACTAGTCCCAGCATAATAATGCATCTTGGAAAACATACTTCTTGAGATTCTTGCGCAAGCCCCTGGCAAGAGCCTTGTCGTACAAGTTGTTGAAACCTTTGTGGAAATCTTCGTCAGCAGCTACCAAATCAAATGGATTGCAAAGTGACACTGCTCCAGATAGTGGGCAATGCTCCCCTTCCTGCAACCAAATACCAATCCAAGACCAACCAACTCCTCCATTTAAGCAGTTATATAATAGGCTACATAGGCATGTAAGCAACCACCACTCCAGCTCCCCCTCATTACAAACAAACCCATCTGTTTAAGAAGAGTGATCTCCAGTCTAACTAAGTTTACCAGGAATCTCTGTTCAGAAAGTGCAAGCCAGATTGAGGCCAGATTATTAGCTCACGAAAGCTCTCCACCACTACATCAGTGAAAGAATGAGAGCTAACCTGTCCTAAATAGCGCACCAAAATGTTGGCTCCAAGCGACCAGCCTGCTGCATACAGTCTAGAGGTTGGAAAGCTTGTACCCACATGCTTCACAACTTGTCGTAAATCTTCAGTAAAAGAAGCTGAGTAAAACTGCATGAGCCAGAGCACCTTACAGTAAAGTGTTCTACACTTGAGAGACAACAAGGTTAAGTCCCTCGGTGGATCCCTAAAAGACCTTAGTACACAAAACCACACTTTTTCTCTAGTTAACAAATGCATCAATGTCCTGGTTTTCAACAAAGGAAAGTGGATAACATTACAAGGAAACAACCCCACCCCCTTGAGCCTGACCAGAAATTTTCAAAAGATTCAGTAGAAACTTGTAGAGAACAGCAAATTGAAAACACCACCTGACATGTGGAGTGAGTTTCATACATGTCAAAGAGGAAAAGGACTGATCACATGTTAGAAACCATCCAGCAATGATAGAGACACACCTGAGGGGTGGTGACAGGAGAATCTGCACACCCACGACTATTGAAGACAACGACATTCCAGCCATGCTTACATGCACGCCGAAGTAGGTGCCGTACATACGTGTCATCACTTCCACCTGTCAACCCTGGCTAAAGACCCAATCCCCACAAAAAACCCACAGCACTTTCTATTTTATTGTCCTCTCCATCCATCACGACAACAAAGAACTGCCAATTTTTTCTTTCCCAAGCAGCTAGCTCATTTCTATCTCATTCAAGAGTATGAAAGAGACCTCTACCTGGAATGCTTTTCATCAAGACTTTCTCACTATGAAAAGGTTGAATTTCTTTTGGGTTGTCCAGTTGTGAAGATAGATAAACAAATCCCAAGACAGCATAGAAACAGGAGCTTGCTTCACATGCAGAGACACAGCATGCTCCCAAAAGACTTCAGCTCTAAAAACACAGTGTCCAAGCTTCGAACAATCACACAAAATTACAGCTCAAAAAACCCTACAACTACTTGAGCAGAAACCACAAAGGAGGTGGGTGTGCAGAACCAGGAGGATGAGAGTGGCGCCGACGGGATTGTCGATGTCCAGAAGAGGCCAATCCAGTGCTACTGTGCCGCCATCCGCCATCCGCAAACACTCTCTTCTATATTTGATATTGGGAAGAGACCGGAAGAAGGCAGCAAAAATGGTCTCCACATGACGGTTTGTGAGAAGGGGGAAGGGCTTGTAAGGCTTTCTCACTTCACTCAGAGTCTTCACCAGCTCTCCCTCCAGCAAACCAGGACTACCCACAACTTCTGGTAACCTATTCCTTGAACTGGCTCCTCCACCCATGTCGTCACTTAGTCCTGCCGCTCCCACCTCCGCGCTGGCGGCTTTTCCACTGATGGGTCGTAGCCGTATAGCTTGAAGCTGCGTCCTTCTGGGCTTGTGGATCAACAAGTGGTATCCTTCTGCAACTTTCCAGCACTGAACAAAGCTCTTTCCGATCTCATAAACCCTAAACCTGTCCAGACACACGGGTCGTTCCCATCTCCGACTTGAAATCACTCCAGGAGTGTAATATGACGCAACCAATGCATTGTGCGGAGTGCCAAGCACCGCTGCTGAAACAGAGAGCATGGGAATTACAGAATTAGCCCTACAAGCGTGCATCTCCTTCTCTAGTGTAGAGGAGCTTGCAATCCCCGACCCCAACCCTAAGTCATAAGCTTGTTGAGCAATCACTCTGAAGCTTGATCAAGCTTATAGCAACCGATACCAAAAAAATTCTGCCAAATCTTTGAACCAAGAAGGACTGAAATTCTGCAACTCCAGCATTCAACTAAAATCTACGCATTGCTGCTGTTCCTACATCCACGGTTTCGGAGCATGTGAGCCATATTTCTTCAATCTTCGGAGCATCCGAGCTCCGTTTGCTTGCCCCGATCCGTGGTACGAAATTTTCCATAAAGAGCTCCGAGAGCTCGAAATCTGTGCCTGGAACCGGACCCAGGCTCTTTCTTGCTTGTTCGCTTTCCGCAGGCTACAGACAAATTTCACTGTGTTTTTTTATTCATTTTTTTGGCATCGAAAATTTTGCGAAATTTGGCTAAGTAGCACTTTAATTTGGATTCTCATACATTGAACTGAAAAGCACCCAT